>Ga0209633_10000015_pt1 | contig 205344 bp, 193 predicted proteins | sample Cruoilmetagenom1_FD_187290 | JGI IMG/M metagenome (GOLD analysis project Ga0209633, IMG submission 187290) | Oil polluted marine microbial communities from Coal Oil Point, Santa Barbara, California, USA - Sample 1 (SPAdes) (version 2) | ecosystem: Environmental > Aquatic > Marine > Oil seeps ... | reverse complement strand
GGCAGCGAATATTTATCTGGCCTCAATTCTTGAACATGGAGATAAAGGCTTTGATGAGGCATGGATGCAAAAAACATTCAACACCTTCTGGGACTATGCACAGCATGTCGTTAATTGGACCAATAGCATGCTGCTGCCTCCAACAAATAACATGCAAAAAATAATGGGGGCCGCTGCAAGCAGTCCCACATTAGCTCGACGGGTTGCAAACGCATTTAATGACCCGGCAGACCTATACCCTTGGTGGAAAAATGAGCGTAGGGCCAGTGTAGTGATCGGTAGGTCACTTGAAGCAGATGAAAAACCTTCTCATTAGCGCAAGAATTTGAATCCGCTAGCATCACTCGATGAAACTAGTGCTAGCGAATTCAATTCCAAATGCTGACTATGCATTCACATCAACAATAACGCGCCCACGAATACCCCCTGCGATAAGCTGGTCCGCTAGTTCTGGAATACTCGTCATAGGTTCGGTACGTGTAATCTCTGCAAGTCTCTCTTTTGGTAGGTCACGTGCAAGCTGTTTCCAAGCCTCTAACCGCAATGCCATAGGTGCCATTACAGAATCGATACCGCATAGGGTGACACCCCTAAGAATAAATGGAAAAACAGTCGCAGGAAGATCAATTCCTCCAGCCAATCCACATGCAGCGACACAGCCATCTCTCTTGGTTTGTGCGATGGCATTTGCCAGTGTTTGCGAACCCACGCTATCAACTACACCAGCCCAACGTTCGGCAGCTAATGGAGCCCCCTTTTCACTGAGCTCGCTTCTGTCAATAAAGCTGCTTGCACCCAACCTTTTTAGGTATTCATGGAGTTCAGGACGTCCTGTTGAAGCAACTACGTCAAATCCCAGTTCGGACAGAATCGCAATGGCGATTGAGCCAACTCCACCACCTGCGCCGGTAACAAGGATCTCACCCTGCTCAGGTGTTACGCCCTGTTTTTTCAACGCCATAATAGAAAGCATTGCGGTATAGCCGGCTGTGCCAATTGCCATCGTCTCTTTAAGTGACAACCCTTCGGGCAGAGGGACTATAAAGTCTGGGTTGACTCTTTGTTTCTGCGAATACCCGCCCCAATATTTTTCGCTTAACTCATAGCCATTAACGAGCACCTTATCGCCTACTTTAAATCGCGAATCAGATGATTCAGCGACCGTGCCAGCGAGATCAATTCCACAGACCATCGGTAACTTCCTACAAATTCGTCCTTTTCCTGATACAGCCAAGCCATCTTTATAATTAAGAGAGGAGTAAGAAATATCAATCAACACGCCCTCTTCTGGTAAATCAGAAAGGTTGAGTTGTTTTAATGAGCCTCTTGTTTTCCCATCAATTTCCTCTGCAACAATCGCATTAAATGAACCTGACATTGTCTTCCCCTTGTTAGATTATAAGTATGCGGAGTTTATATCACCGCCCCTTAGCGGCTGCAATGGCAATCGCTCTTTTAGATGGTTCCTAGTTCAAGAAGAGGCATAACCCAGTAATGAATTCCGCTATTTTTAAAATCCAGTTTTAGCTCTATGAGAAGCTGCTGCAACTCAGAATTAGGAATCATGATTCTAAACTGAACCTGTTTCTTTCGCCCTGTTACCTGCTCCGAAGTCGACAAACCCGACATCTGGCTCCCATGCCCACTCACCGGAAGACTGGTAAAATCTTGTTTAAAAGGCTGGTCAATCAACCAGTCCATAATGATCTCTTCCATCGAGGGTTTGACTGTCAGGATGAGCAGCTTTATTTCATCGTTTTTATCAGGCATTTTCGGGCTCCCCATAACGTTTGTAGAGAATAGGCAGTAAAATAAGTGTTAAAAGTGTTGAGGTGATTAGCCCACCAATTACAACGATAGCCAACGGCCTTTGAATCTCAGATCCTGGGCCTGTAGCAAATAGCAATGGTAATAACCCAAATGCTGCAATTGTTGCAGTCATCATGACCGGCCTTAACCGTCGCATCGATCCTTCGATAACAACTTTTGCCATATCAACCCCTCGGTCGCGTAGTTGGTTAAAATAACTAACCATCACCACGCCGTTGAGTACAGCAATGCCTAATAATGCGATAAAGCCGACTGATGCAGGAACAGATAGGTACTCACCAGAAACCCAAAGTGCAAAGACACCACCAATAAGCGCTAGAGGTATATTTGAAAGAACCAAAATAGCCTGCCTCACCGATCCAAATGTCGTAAATAAAAGAAGAAAAATCAACCCAAGCGCGACGGGGATAACAAGTGAAAGCCGTTTGGCTGCCCTCTGCTGGTTCTCGAACTGACCGCTCCATTCAACAAAATATCCCGTTGGCAGTTCGATGGAATCAGTGACCGCTTGGCGAGCCTCTTCTACGAAGCCAACAAGGTCCCTTCCTTGAACATTGCTACGGATAACAACAAAGCGCTGCCCACGCTCTCGTGCAACCGAGACAACTCCTTCCACTCTTTCCAGTTTGGCGACCGCTGACAAGGGAATCTGATAACCACCGGGTAATGTTATGCTAAGACTATTAATTCCCTCGGCTGTTGCTTGGCTCCTTACAATCAAAGGTGTTCTCTGTATTCCTTCCTGTATCGTTCCTAAACGAAGCCCTTCGATCTGGCTCCGTAATATCTGTTCAAGCGCGTCAACATCAAGTCCCATACGCCCTGCTGCTAAGTGATCGATCGATAATTGCAAATACTGCATGCCTTCGTTCTGACTGGTGAATACATCAGATGCTCCCGAAATCTTTTTAACTACACCTGCAATTTTTGACGCATTGCTGTTTAGCAACGACATATCATTACCATAGAGTTTTATGGCCACATCTCCCCTAACACCAGTAAGCATTTCAGATACTCGCATCTGTATCGGTTGGGTAAAACCGTAAGAGACACCAGGCACCTCATCTAGTACCTTACGAATTTCGTCAATTAACGCCTCTTTGCTTTCTACTCGCCAATCTTCTTGTGGTTTAAGAACAAAAAAACTATCCGTCTCATTGAGCCCCATTGGATCTAAGCCAAGTTCATCCGATCCAGCACGCGCCACGATACGATTAACCTCTGGGATATTTTCTAAAATCACTTTCTGGACCCGCATATCGAGTTCAGCTGACTGCTCCAGTGAGATCGAGGGGAGTTTTTCGAGCTGTACGATAATATCTCCCTCGTCCATTTGTGGCATGAATGTTTTACCAATCTGAGTGTAAACAAGCGCCGTCACAACGAGCAAAAACAGGGCGCTGATAATAACCTGACGAGCATGGAGCATGCACCAAGCGAGCACTGGACGGTAAAGTGAGCTTAATTTGCGTGGTAGCCAAGGCTCTTCATGTGATACATCTTTCAATAGATATGAAGCGATGACTGGGATCACCGTTAGCGACATCAACAACGAACCACCGAGTGCAAACACGATTGTCAGTGCCACTGGGGTAAAGAGCTTTCCTTCGAGTCCTTGTAGAGTCAACAATGGCAAGAAGACGATAATAATAATTAAAATACCTGATGTGACCGGCGCAGCAACCTCCCGAACAGCACGGTAAATCATATGCAATCTTGGAAAATGAGCGGCCTTTTCTTTGTCTGCAAGTTGGGATGTAATGTTTTCTACGACAACAACCGCGCCGTCAACGAGCATACCGATCGCAATTGCGAGCCCCCCAAGGCTCATAAGATTTGCAGAAAGGTGAAACTGGTTCATCAAAATAAAGGTGAAGAGTGCTGCGAGCGGCAATGACAATGCAACAACAATCGCCGCGCGAATATTCCCGAGAAATAAGATCAATAGAATTACAACAAGAACAATCGCCTCGAGCAACGCTTTAGAGACAGTGTTAACCGCTCGTGTAACAAGATTTCCACGGTCGTAGAAAACTTCAACAGTGACTCCATCGGGTAGGCCTGGAGAAATTTCAGCTAGTTTTCCCTTAACACCTTCTACCAGTTTTCCAGCATTAGCTCCACGCAAACCAAGAACCAAACCCTGAACCGTCTCACTATCACCGTTCTGGGTAACTGCGCCATAGCGTGTCATAGAGCCAATACGGACTTCGGCAATATCGCTGACAGTTATCGGTAGCGTTTCTTGTCCACCACGAACAACAACACTTTTAAGCTGGTCGATCGTTTTTATTTGCCCTTCACTACGAACGAGTAAAGCCTCCTCTCCCTCAATAATTCGGCCTGCCCCATCGTTACGATTATTTTTTTGTATCGCCTCAATGAGTTGCTGTGTAGAAATGCCTCGTGCACTCATTCGATTATTATCTGGAATAATCTCGAAACTGCGAACAAATCCACCGAGTGCGTTGACATCAGCCACACCCTGAACAGTACGAAGCGCAGGCCTAATGACCCAGTCGAGAAGATTGCGCCGCTCCATCAACCCCAGCCCTCCTCCCTCAATGGTGAACATAAACATCTCACCAAGAGGGGTGGTCATTGGTGCAATACCACCATCAATACCCTCTGGCAAATCTCCCCAGACCCCGTTCAACCTTTCAGAAACCTGTTGCCTAGCCCAATAAATATCCGTTCCCTCCTCAAAGTCGACGGTTATATCAGTCAGAGCATATTTTGCAATTGACCGTAGCATTACCTGTTTTGGAATGCCTAATAACTCAACTTCGATTGGGGCAGTAATGCGCGCCTCTATCTCTTCTGGTGTCATTCCTGGTGATTTGATGATCACTTTCACCTGAGTGGGTGAAACATCAGGAAAGGCATCGATAGGGATTTGTTTTACAGCGTAATATCCACCGCCAGTGAGTAGTACGACAACTAGGAGTACTAGCAGACGCTGAGTCAACGAGAACTTTATCAGGTTGCCCATTATTCAGCCTCGCCCATTTCTAACCAAAGCAATTTGAGCGCGGCTGTCCCCTTTATAACCAACTGGTCATTGGCGCTAACGCCACTTTCCAACACCGTACCGGCTGAGTCATGACCTGCCGTGATAACCTTTCTAACTTCAAAGCCGGTAGCCGTTCTCGCGAACAGGAAACTGCCTTTTCCACTGCGAAAAACCGAAGCAGCAGGAACACGGTAAAGAGAATGGGGCGTCTGTTTAAACAACTGAACCGAAACATTTTGTCCAGGCCTCAACACTTCTGGATTTTCATCAATCACAGCTCTGACGAGAACACTTTGACTTTCGATGTCTACATTTCGCCCAATTAGGATTATTTTTCCTTGAAGGCCATTTTTTTCAATTTCAATATGATCTCCAATAGATATCTCAGATAATTTTTCTTGAGGAACAGCAAGTTCAACGTAAAGCTTCTTTAGACTGGCAACTCGAAAAACGGGCACCAACTTTTCAACTCGTTGGCCGGCCAGCATTTTGGTTTCAAGAATTACACCATCAATAGGTGATAATAGTTTCAGATAACTGTGTAAATTATGCTTCCTCGTGAGTTGAGAAAGTTCAGCCTCAGACATGCCAGTCATTCTAAGTAATTGTTTATGTTCTTTATATAACATATTGTATTTATTGAATTTGACTCTTGTTTCAATAAGACGATGTTTAGATATGACACCTTCCTTAAAAAGCATTTCATCATGTTCTAAGCGCATGGCACTCATTTCCTGTTCACTGAGTGCTGAAAGAAAATCGCGCTGCAACTCAAGGAAACCTGGACTAAAAAGGCGCGCAAGTAACTGGCCTTTTTGGACAGATTCCCCTGATGAAACTTCAATTCTGTCTATTAATCCTGCGTGAGAGGTACTAACGATAAAATCTAGCGATGGGGGAATTGAAATTTTTGCAGGCGCTCTAAATAAAGGGCTCTTTATGACTATTTCGGGTTTTGCCAGCTGTATACCTAAGTTATCAATCTGCTGTGGGTTAACAAACAGCTGATCCGCTGAAAATACAGGTGCACTCATCAAGGTGATTAAAATTGAAGAGGTTTTAAGAATTCTATTTTTCATAAAAAGACTCCTGCCGCCTGATTATGGCGAGCTATATCATGCTGCAGTACGATTTTCTGTTTGGCCGCTTGCAAAGCAGCCTGCTGAGAAATTTCCTGAATTTTTAGCAAATCAATCAGCGTAATCTCACCCGTTTGAAAACCGAGATTACTCATTTTTAGGTGTTTTTGAGCAATCTCGTTGCGAGCTTTCGCTAGCTTCAGTGTCCTGCGATCCATTTCGACTCGTTGAGCTATCGCATACAGGTTTTGATTTAAGTTTCTCGACAACAATACATACTCACCTTTTGCCTGAATCAACTGACTATTAATCGCTGCAATTGCGGGCTCTTTATGCACACTTCCACCAAAAGGAATGTTGATCGTTGCACCTAAACTATCAACAGAACCAGTTTGCCGGTCTGATCTCTCATTACGCACTCCTAATGTTAATAGCGGCTGCCCAGAACCACTTGCGCGAACCCAGTTCAATTGGGCTTCTAATTGTTTTATCTGGTCAGTTTTTAATGCTAAGAGAGGGTGGTGTTCACCTATTTTACCTGCACCATTCAGCCGTTCATCGATTTCAGCAGGTAGGTAGTCATAGCTAGTAAGATCTCTATATTGCCTTCGCGCAACCTCAAGTTGAGTGGTGGCCTCTTCTAATGAAGCCTGTTTCGTCATCAGGTCACTTTCAGCTAACAGCAAGTCGGCCTTTGCCAACCCCCCTAACTCAACACGACGGCGAACAGTCGTAACCAATTTTGCAGAAACCTTGTGATTTTCGTAGCTAAACAGCATTTCGTTTTGCTTAAGGCGTAAGCTCCAAATTGCTGAACGCAGTAAACCAGCTACTTTGTATTGCAAATGAACCATGTAAGAAGCTGCTTTTTCGCGTGCTGTTACCCCCAACCTTTTCCCAGCGCTTCGTTGCCCCCAACGCCAAAGTGGTAATTGGAGTCCAGCTTCATACTCTTCAAGGCCAATATTATTGTTAGCATCGTCATTTTGATAACGTAATGACAACGCAGGTGCATTCGCAATAAGGCTATCCCCGCGCTCTTTAAGAGCGACAGCTTCATACTCTAATGCGGCGTGCTGCTGTAATAGAGGAAATCTTTTTATAGACTGCTGGAAAATATGCCTCATTGTTAAGCCTTGATCGCCATTAAAAGCCGATTTGGTGGCAAATTCTGCCGTACTCAATGCATTAGCTGAAAAAGCAATTAAAGCAACACAACCCAGTGTGGGCATCATTTTATTCATTAGTAACTCCGGTTGAGCCTGTTGCATTACAACAAACTAACGGAAAAAACAGGTATGAAGCCAGAATCAGGCTTCGTATATAGTTTTACTAAGTTGAAAAAACAGCGGGTGGAGCGCGTTCTGGAGGGGATAGAGTGGCTACTGCAAACAAAAAGGAATCAAGTTTAACGAAAGACTCTATTCTAGAATTAGATTGAAATGATAACGATGATATAGCTTGTGAAGGCGCTGAATCGAATGGAGATCGAAAATTTTTGCTATGCCCTGTCACAATACTGACAGCCATTGCCTCGCCTCTGATAGTGGCGCTGGCAGTTATACTTTTATCTTTAGCTGCTTTTGCGGTCTGATTTGTTTCAGTTAAGTGAATATGTAAACCAGTCGCGCGCTCATCAACTCCTGCATGCCCATGAACCAGTGGGGCAATTAACTGCATCAGTACAAGTATAAAAACAAGTGATGCTTTAGAAGTGGTTTTCAAATCAAGGTGCATTATAAACTGCTAATAAGCTAAAGTTTCTAGCATGTTAACACCTTAACATTAAATGGCCCTTAAAAAATAAGCGCACCTTAGTTGCCGCTTATTTAAAATTAGGAAATAAAATGGCACACCAATGGCATGAGCTCGTTAGGCCTTTTTCAGCGCCTTATTACCAAGATGCTCGCCCTGATTTGAAACTTGGTTGCGCCCTGCCTCTTTGGCGGCATACAGCCCTTGATCAGCAAGCTGAATCAGTTCGGCAGGCGTTATTGAAAGGGTTTTGCTTTGTGACGCAGGGTTATAGGTGGAGACACCAATAGAAATTGTAACTTTTAATTTTTGCTCTGGCGTGCACTCAAAAACCTGAGCCTCTACTGCAGCACGAATCCGCTCCGCAACCTCTACCGCTTTGCTATTTGAGGCATTTGATAATAAAACAACGAACTCTTCACCTCCATAGCGGGCAAGAATGTCATTATTTCTGAGCTGATTTTTTATTTCTGCCGCGGACTCAACAAGAACACAATCACCCGCCTGATGACCCTGCTGATCATTCACTTTTTTGAAATGATCTATATCCAAAAAAAGGCATGAAAGCGGGTCATCACTTCTTGCAGCTCTGTCGATCTCTTCTCCAATGCGCTGATCGAAAAAACGTCTGTTGTTAATACCGGTAAGTGGATCAACAAAGCTTGTTCGCTTCAGCATTTCAAAATTGAGTGTGTTTTCGAGGCAAACACTCAATATGTCGGAGAGCCTTTTAAGGAAATCCGTCGCCATTTGCATTGAAAAACGCTGCTTGTCTAAGCTCCCTAAGCTTAAAGCACCGAGGTATTTACCCCTGCGTATCAAGGGCATGATGGCAACAGATGCAGGAACCTCTTTTTCCACTGCAGGAAAAAAGAGCGCACATCTTTTTTTATCGTAATCGCCGAGAAAGTGACGTCCAACTTTGCCAAACTGTTTTTCAAGAGGCTGACTTTGATTAATCAGCACTAGCCCTGGTGTTTTATCTACACGTAGTCCCTCTTCTTCGAGGAAATCTCTGATTTCATTTTTCTCGTCGATGATACAAAAACTGACAAAATCAAGATCAAATACAGTTTGCGTATCGTCTAGTACATGCTCAATCAGCTCGTAAAGAGAGTTTAGCGTGAGTAAATTTGTTTCGAGCAGCTGAAAACGATGAAGTTTTGTTTCATTTTGTTTGATGCACCCCATCAAGGAATCGACGTGACTCTGTAGAACCCTTAATTCTGTATGCAAATCATCCATGTTGCTGCTCATCTATCTTTGTCCGTTTAGTTTAATATGCTGTTATGGCTTACCAAGCAGTAACTCACTTAACTGATCTTCATCCAAAACAGAAATATTAAGCTTAGCAGCTTTATCCAATTTAGAGCCGGAATTATTACCGGCAACTAGATAATCTGTTTTTGATGAGACACTTCCAGAAACCTTTGCCCCGAGCTCTTGCAAGGCTTTTTTGGCCTGATCTCGGCTAAACCTTTCTAAGGTGCCGGTGAGGACGATTGTTTTACCTTGAAGTGGCAGCTCTCTAGTGCTATCAATAATCACATCATCCCATGTAATCCCCGCTTGTTGCAGTCTATCAATAACCTCAAGGTTATGGGGTTGCTGAAAGAATGTTATCAGGTGTTTAGCAACGATGGGGCCAACGTCCTGTGTTTCAAGAAGCGCCTCTTCATTTGCTGCTTTAATCGCTCCTAATGAGCCAAAATGGTTTGCGAGTGTCTGCGCCGTAACCTCACCTATATCTCTAATTCCTAGCGCGAAAATAAAGGCTGCTAAAGTTGTTTGTTTACTTTTCTCAAGTCCTGCAATGAGATTTTCTGCGGATTTCTTTCCCATCCGTTCCAAAGCCATCACTGGCTCCAACTGCAAGTTGTAAAGATCGGCAATATTCTGGATTAAACCTTCATCGACAAGCTGCTCGACCAGCTTACTGCCGAGACCATCAATATCCATCGCCTTTCTGGAAGAAAAGTGTTTAATCGCCTCCTTTTGCTGTGCAGAGCAAAAAAGCCCCCCACTACATCGGGAAACTGATTCACCTTCAGTCTTTTCTATGGCTGACTGACAAATTGGACATTGTGCAGGAAGGTTAAACAGGCGGGTTGACGGAGCTCTTTTATCTAGTAAAACACGGGCAACCTCTGGAATAACATCTCCAGCTCTACGAACAACCACTTTGTCCCCAATACGAACATCTTTTCGCCTGATTTCATCGATATTGTGCAGCGTTGCATTCGTAACGGTAACGCCCCCAACAAAAACAGGCGCTAATCGTGCAACGGGAGTAATCGCCCCAGTTCGACCCACTTGAACATCGATATCAAGTATTGTCGTTATTGCCTCTTCCGCCGGGAACTTCCGCGCTATCGCCCAGCGTGGTGCTCTGGCAATTGATCCCAGTAACCTTTGCGATGAGAAATTATTGACCTTGAAAACAACGCCATCTATCTCATATGCAAGTGCTGACCGCCTATTTTCCATCTCTTTATAGTAAGCAATACAACCATCAATACCGTGAACAAGTTCTACTTCCGGGCTTACGGGTAATCCCCATTGATTAAACTTTTCAAGAAGATCAATCTGGTTTTCCGGCAGATTTTGCTCTGGAAATTCCCCATAGCCGTAACAATAAAATGATAATGAGCGGCGGGCAGTAATTTTTGAATCGAGCTGTCTTAAACTTCCTGCCGCAGCATTTCTCGGGTTCGCAAATAACTTTTCACCCTTCTCTTCTGCTTGTTGGTTCAGCTTCTCGAAACCTCTTTTGCTCATAAAAACTTCGCCACGCACCTCCAGCCGAACCGGAAAATCACCTTTTAGGCGTAAAGGAATATCATGTACAGTACGAATGTTTTCGGTTACATTTTCACCGCTTTTTCCATCGCCGCGTGTTGCTGCTTGAACCAGAACACCTTCCTTATATAGGAGGCTGATAGCCAGTCCATCAAGCTTCGGTTCTGCAATATACTCTGTTGAAGTATTACCCATTTTTTCTTGGACTTTACGTCCGAAGTCAACCAACTCTTCGTCGCTAAAGGCATTGTTGAGTGATAGCATCGGTACAACATGTCTAACCTCTTCAAAAATCTTTAATGGCGGCGCACCTACACGGTGGGTGGGCGAGTCAAGCCTGATTAGCTCTGGGTGCTTCTCTTCTAGCGCCTGTAACTCTCTAAGTAGCAAGTCATATTCCGCATCAGAAATCTGTGGGTCATCAAATTGATAATAGCTCTGGTTATGCAGGTTTATTTGTTCGCGAAGCGTTGCTGCCCGCTTGCTCTGTTCTGTAGATTGGTTCATTTAGTGGCTATTAAACTGCGAATATCTAAAAGAGTTTCCTCTTCTAAAGGCTGATGTTTTTCATTCAATAAAACCCCGTTCAACTTTTCTTTCAGGCGATTTGCAGTTAGAACCAACTCATCAAAGACGATCAAAGGGTTAATTTGCTCACTAAGCTCTAAAAAGAGGACGATGCCTGGTGTTGAAAATGGCTGCTCTCTATCACTCGGAAATGTTCCTGGTTCGACAAGATTTGCGGCGCTAAATCGGTCGTTATTTTGCGGATCAAAATGGCGGTGATAAATCCCCATTTCTCCTAATGCAAGCCCTAACTCCTCAAGAACTTGCAGTAATTTAACTCCATCAAATTGCTCTTTATTTGAAGCAATAACTGACACCTGAATAACATTAGGTATTGGTTTCGTCTCTTTTGGGGGCAATTTCTCACCAGTTTCTATCGTTTCCGGTGTTGCACGGCTGGCGGTTATAGAGGGAAGCACTAGCTCTTCTGAGTTTTCTTCAACATTCATCCGCTCCAATTCAAGCGGCTCTTCTCCTGCAAACTCCTGTTTCCGTTGTTCCCGAACAACCTCTTCTGTCTTTTTTAGTGCCCGTTTTTGAAGCCATTCCCATAAAAAAAGTCCTGCAATTAAGAGCAGCCCTGAAACGGCAATAACAACTCGGAAAAAAGTACTGTCCATAATCTTTATAACTCGGCAAGTTTAACGGCTTCTTCGATGTCAACGGAGACCATTCTGGATATCCCCGGTTCGCTCATTGTAACGCCCGCAAGGTGCTGAGCAATCTCCATTGTTGTCTTATTGTGTGAAATAAATAGAAATTGAACGCAGCTAGACATCTCTTTTACCAGTTCACTAAAGCGGCTTACATTAGCATCATCAAGCGGGGCATCAACCTCATCAAGCAGACAAAATGGGGCTGGGTTAAGGTCAAAAATAGAAAAGACCAGCGCCACAGCTGTTAATGCCTTTTCTCCACCAGAAAGCAGATGAATTGAGCTATTCCGCTTACCAGGGGGAGAAGCCATCACCGAGACCCCCGTTGAAAGTAGGTCTTGATCATCCAGAGATAAATAGGCACGGCCACCCCCAAAAAGTTTGGGGAACCGTTGCTGAAAACCATTATTCACCTTTTCAAATGTCTCTTTAAAAAGTGCTTTTGTTTCTCGATCTATTTTGCTGATTGCCTGCTCAAGCATTGAGAGTGATTCGTTTAAATCTCTATCTTGCTCACCTAGGTATTTCATGCGTTCAAAGAGCGCCTCATGCTCCTCAATTGCTGCAAGATTAATGGTTCCAAGTCGTCCGATTTTTTGTGATAAATACTCAATATGCGACTGCCATTCTGGCTCATTGGCCCTATTTTCCATAGCATCAAGCACATCATAAAGATCAGCACCCTGCTCTTTTAGTTGCTGAACTGCCGTATCTCGGTGAACGACCATCCCCTCTTGTGCAATGCGCGCTTTCTCTAAAGTCTCTCTTTTATGGTTTAGCTCTGATTCCAAGCGGGCTCTTTTTTCATTGCTTTCACGAATGCTATTTTCAATAACAGATAGCTCTCTACGTGTCTGCTGGAGAGACAGTTCAATCTCCATTTTTTTCTGCATTTGCGCTCGATGACTCTTTTCTTGCTCAGCTATCAGTTGCTCAGATTCAGCATCAGGCTGCTTTATCCCGGCTATCCTCTCTTTAACTTGCCCGAGCAAAACCTCTGTACGTCCGATATTAATGACACTAAAACGTTCATTTGATTTTATTGAATCAAGGCGTGAAGAGAGTTGGTGCAGCCTGTCGCTTGATTCTTTCGCTTGCCGGTTTACCTCTTCCAGTCCTGTTTTTAACCTGTCTCTTTCGCTTGCTAGCTGCTCTTTTTTAAGATCAAAACTGGCTATTTTTAGCTCTGATTCTTTTATAAGAGCAAGTGATTCTTGCTGTTCTTTGTGAATTCTCGATTCTTCTTGCTCCATTTCCTGAAATTCTTGCTGAATCTTTTCTCTGCGCTGATTATTTTGTTCAAAGCGAGTTATCAGAGTAGCGAGTTTTGCTTTCTTAGATGATAGCAAGCTAAAGGTTTGGTTCTGTTTTGAACGAAGTGTACTTTGCTCATTTTCAGCCTCTTTTAGCTTTATTAGGGTCTCTTTTAAGGATTGAGAGCCCTCCTCACTCACTTTAATCAGCTCTATCTCATCTTTTCGTAACTGCTTAAGCTCTTTTTCTTTCTGTAATAGCCCTGATTTAGCACCTTTTTCACCCGCCTTGAGTAACCAACCAGGCCCCATCCAAACACCCTCAGCAGTGATAATTGATTCATGGCTTTGTAACTTGTTAATTTGTTTGTGAGCAGAATTGATATCATCTGCGCAGTAAACAGCGCCTAGAAGGCCATCAAGAGACCAAGGTGAATTAATTTTGCTGGTTAATCGTTGTTTATCTGATAATGCACTTACTGGTGAAGCCACCTTATCAATCAGGGCAACACCCTCGTTTGACAAGTGCTCTAGTTGACTTAAAAACGGCTTGTGTGAATCGATACAAATAGCCTCAATAAATTCTGAAAGAACCATTTCTACAGCGCTCTCCCAGCCATTTTCTACCTCAATCTGTTCAAACAGCCTTTGTGCTTCACTTAGACCTTGCTCTTTCAGCCAGTTTGTCCGTTCATCTCGGTCACGACCTGTTGCATGTTCGATGATTTTTTCAAGCGCTACAATTTTCCCTTTTAGCGCCTGAAGTTCTGTTCTTGTTTTGTTGGTGTCTCGGCTAAGGTGCTGGTTTAAGTCACGGCCAAGCGTGATCTCATTCCCAATCCTGTCAAGCTGCTGCTGCACTTGGTGGTTTTGGAGATCCAGTTGATCAATTTCAGCTTGAAAACCATCAAGTAGCTCTTGACTCTCTTCCTTGTTATTTAACTCAAAGCGCTCCTCATCTAGCCGCATTCTCCTTTTAAGCAACTGCTTCTGTTGTTGTTCTAAAAAACGTACTCGAGCCTGATCTGTTTTTAGTTGCTCTTTCGGTTCAGAAGCTTTGTTGATAAATTGCTCCCACTTCGATTGCCAAGCATGGTTACGTTCTGCCATCTCTTTTTGCGCAACAACCGCTAAACCCTCTTCTGCTCGAATCTCTTTGTACTTAGCTTCTAATTCTGCTTTTTGTTCTTGTAGTTCGGCTATCTGTCTGTTGTCTTTATCAAGGCTAATTAAATAACCTGACTGCTCTTCAGATGCTCTTAAAAATTCAACCTCTGCCTGTTTTTGAACTGATTGCCTATGTCTAATATCTTGCTCAATTCGGGCTATCTCTGAACCCAGCTCATAAAACTTTGCCTGAATAACATTTACATTTGTTTGGCCGGCGCTATAGCGTTCTCTAGCCGCTTCAGTCTGCTTATCTAACTGCTGCTGCTCTGTGATCGCTTTTTCCAGAGCGCTCTGTTGGTTTAGTGTTTCTAACTTCTGGTCCTGTAATTGAAGATCGAACTTTTGCCAGCGAAGTGCCTGTAATTCACGCTTATATATCCGCTCTTCAGATCTCAGCTGCTTATAGCGTTCTGCGGTTTTAGCTTGCCGTTTCAGTCGCTCTATCTGTTTAGAAAGCTCTTCCCTAAGATCGGTTAAGCGCTCGAGGTTTTCGCGCGTATGGCGCATTCTAATTTCCGTTTCATGCCGCCGCTCTTTATATTTTGAAACGCCTGCTGCCTCTTCAAGAAAAATGCGTAAATCTTCTGGTTTAGCCTCAATCAGACGTGAAATCATGCCCTGTTCAATAATGGCGTAACTTCTGGGACCTAGGCCAGTCCCGAGGAAAATATCTGTAATATCGCGGCGGCGACATTTTGAGCCATTTAGAAAATAGCTAGACTGTCCATCTCGTGTAACCTGGCGCTTAATTGAAAGCTGGCTATATTTTGCATACTCCCCACCAATTGTACCGTCATCATTATCAAAAACCAGTTCCACAGAGGCTTTGCTTATCGGTTTTCTAGATGTGGAACCGTTGAAGATGACATCAGCCATTGACCCACCACGCAGGTTCTTTGCTGAGCTTTCACCCATAACCCAACGAACCGCATCAATGATATTTGATTTCCCACAACCATTGGGGCCAACAATCCCAACTAAATTAACCGGCAACGGAATCGTTGTCGGCTCAACAAAAGTCTTAAATCCTGATAACTTTATTTTTTCCAGACGCATAGCTGTTAAAATACCGAGATAATCAGAAGAGAGTTGTAAATTTCAATCACCGCAAAATGATAAACAAGGTCAATACAACGCCCTATCTATCTGATATTTAATTGAATATAAAGATTAAATTCCTACGAATTTATGCTTAATTGCAAGCAATAAAACCATTCTTTAATTGTACTCATAAGTGAATCAATATGCCTTCATTACCTAGCAAAAATTTAGAAACTTTTATCAACCCTCAAATTGAACGTGACTACACAATCAGAATCGATGTCCCAGAGTTCAGCTGCCTTTGCCCTAAAACAGGCCAGCCTGACTTTGCTACGATCAAAGTTGAATATGTGCCAAATCAATCATGCGTTGAACTGAAAGCTCTAAAGCTCTACATCTGGTCATTTCGTGATGAAGGCGCTTTTCACGAGGCAGTGACCAATCAGATTATTGAGGATTTAGTTTCCGCATGCGACCCCTATTTCATGCGTGTTACTGCCGACTTTAACGTCCGAGGTGGGATTTACACATCGGTTGTTGTTGAACACAGGGACCCTGAATGGGTTGCTCCAACTCCTGTTACGCTGCCATAACAAGCTGTATTTTCTGCTATATTTTGTGTTGTATTAAATACTAATTGGTCATAAAAATGGAAATTAAACCTCTGGTAGTCCTTCTTAGCCTCACACTTCCTCTTGCTGCCCACGCGGCTGATGAAGAAATTCTTATCGATGACGACGAGGCATTAGAGCTAATTGAAGATGATGTCAGTCTTGATCTTAATGAAGAATCCATGCCTGATGAATTAGCAGAGGAAACCTTAATTTCTGATGCTGAATCTCTAGATGGTTTAGAAGACGATGTTCCTGATGAAGACTCTTCTCCTCTCTCCTTTGAAGGGAAAGTAGCGATTGAATACCGACGCTTTTTCCAATCAGGAATTGCGCCAGGACAGGACTACAATAATAACTTTTCACTTATGCTCGAGCCTACTTGGCGCTATGAATGGGATGGTGGTTCACAAAATATAGTGTTTACCCCTTTTGCACGAATCGACGACCAAGATGATGAGCGAACGCATTTTGATATTCGAGAGCTGCTTTGGACAAAATTTGCGGGCGACTGGACAATTAAGGCCGGTATCGGAAAGGTTTTCTGGGGCGTTGCAGAGTCACAACATTTAGTTGATGTTATTAACCAGACTGATCTAATCGAAAATACAGATGGCGAAGAGAAGCTTGGTCAGCAGATGCTTAATATCGCCTATACGAGTGATTATGGAACATTTGATCTTTTCATTCTTCCCGGTTTTAGAGAGCGCACTTTCCCTGCTGATGATGGCCGCTTACGCCTAATTCCAAAAGTCGCAGATGACCATGTTGTTTATGAATCAGGCGCTAAGGAAAAGCACGTTGATTTTGCTGTTCGTTGGGCGCACACGTTAGGCGATTGGGACATTGGGCTGGCTCACTTTCATGGAACAACGCGAGACCCCCAGTATATTCCCGTTTTTAATGGCGGCGCACTTGTCGAGTTTCGTGCTATTTACGAAATCATCGATCAGACAAGCATTGATGTCCAAGCGGTAAAAGGAAACTGGCTTTGGAAACTCGAATCTTTTTCACGTGGCGGCCAAGGTTCTGGCCGTTTTGAGGCTGCAACAGCCGGCTTTGAATATACTTTTAGTGGGGTTTTTGAAAGTGGAGCAGATCTTGGTCTGTTAGCAGAGTACCTATATGACAGCCGAGACAGAACAGAACTTACAACCCCTTTTGAAGATGATGTCTACCTTGGTGCCCGCCTTGGACTTAATGACACACAGAGTACCGAGCTACTTGTAGGTGTTATTTTGGACAGACACTCTAGCGAGTGGATTTATAGTGTAGAAGGCAGCCGCCGTATTGGTGATAGTTGGAAAATAAGCGTTGAGGCGCGCGGTTTTGCAAACAATAATCCCAAAAATCTTATTGCATACCCTGTAAGAAATGATGATTACATCATGTTTGAGCTAGAAAGATTCTTTTAGCTATTCAGCAAAAGAGCCTAAAAGGTCAGCCATTTAGCTGGCCTTTTTTAGTACCTTGCACTCCATCAAATAGCTATTACTACCTATATTTACTGTCCGTAAAATCGCCACAATCACTGCTTCTCGGGTTGTGATCAGGCGAATCTGGTCACCCTGTTTAATATGTTTTGAATCTACTATTATCCAGATTTTCTGGCCAGTTGCCTCTTTAGTAAAAAATAAAATCACCCTCTGATAGGTCTGCGTTTGATTTCCTGAAACAGCAGACTGAATTCCAGCAGGTTGAGGTTTCCCTGCAAGCAGCTGCAATTGAAACTCAACAGAGCCATCTTGCAGGTTTAAAATTTTAGAGGTGACCCCCAGTGCGAGGCTATTTTTTGCATCATCTAATTTGCGAAATGCAACGAGCTGGCCTAAAGAAATCCTTTCTGATTCTGGAAAATCACACGATAGCCAACTTTCATCACGAGTTTCTGCAAACCACTCACTTTGAATAACCTCATCTGCCCCGTGGTTCGTTGTTAAATTCTGATGGATTGCTTTCAACCCAAGCAGAAAAAGGCGTGATTGCCTGTTCCCAAATATCTTAGCAGCAGGCTGTTCGGTGTCGCACCAGCGTTGCTCAAGTTGCTCAATCAACCCAAGAGAAAGTGGCAATTGGGCCCCTTTTAATAACAACGCATCATATCGACCAACTTTTGCATCAACAAACTCCTTATGGTCACCTAGCATCCGCAAAAGTGCTGACAAATCTAAATAACCACAGCTCTCTGGCAATTGTTCACCTTCGCCTAGCCAACAGGCAGACGAATCTTTTTGGAAATCAATATAACAATAAGGAAAACTTGATACCGACTTGCCTTTCAGCAGTTCCAAATCAACCATGCTGGCCCACTTTTCAAGCGATATAAACAGCTCAATCACCTCTGTATGAAGCAGGCCATACGGCTCTGCCAGCCTAAGCAGCAAGAGCTGCTTATAGCAATCCACAAAGGAGGTTTTAGGTAGTTTCCTACCTGTATCATCTATCACCTTACTTTTAGAAAGCTTTTCGAAAGCAAGAAAGAGTTTATGAATATCAGACCAAATCCCTTTCGGCTCTGCGCGTTTAAAAAGGTAATGGAAAAGTAGAATTTGCCCTATACTGGCTAGACTGCGCTGCGCGATAACGGCTGATTTCTTCTCTAAACGACGACTCACAGGCGCATTTGTAAGCGCCTGTGCTAAAGACCAGTAGTTCGATGCCAATTCCGCAGTAATAGAAATCTGGAACTCTAAGAGTTTTTTATTAGCGCTATTAAGCGGAAATCGTGTTCCCACTGATTTGCTTCTTAGATAGCTTAAAAGGTCGTAGACGGCAGGCCTCAGAGCCTCAAGAATTTCAAATCGCTCAAGCTCATCACACTCTATCCGGTTGAGCTGGCGTAAACGCCCTGAAATAAGTTCTGCAACCTTAGCGTAATTTGCCGTTGGCAAATCCATGACCCAAGATTTAGTCTCTTTTAACTGGTATTGAACCCAAATATCAGGCCGAGAAACACGGGGAGGAACATTTATAAACGTAGATTCCAATCGACTGCCCGCTAACTTAGGAAAGTGAAGAGAGCTTATGCTCAAATTCACTTCGCCAATCTGTTGAAAGAGCCTCTATTGCCAATGCTTTTATGATCTCATTGCGGTTCATGTTAGAGCCAGCATGCATAATCTGCATAATTTCCCAAACACTCATTGCAGAATCACTCTTTTCAACCAGTTCGATTGAATCACCTGCTTTGACACTGCCCTCTTCCAAGACACGAAGATAAAATCCGTATCGACCACTTTTCATAAACTTTGCAGGAAACATCGGATCATTCATTCTGATGCCAAGTTTAAAGCAGGGAACACGTGGCTGTGTGACTTGCAGAAGAGCCCCACCCACTCGGTAAATATCACCAATCAATATTTCTCTATCACCCATCGATTCAACGGTGAAATTCTCACCAAACTGACCGTAAGGAAGCTTTTTCAGGCCAAGTTTTTCCTGCCAATAATCGTAATGCTCTGCTGTATAGGCATAAATAGCTTTATCAAGCCCACCATGAACAGATGGATCCGCCTGCTTGTCACCAACCAACCCCTTTTTCAAGAGCTCTAGGCTGCCCTCTATAGGTCTTTTATCAATTCCGCTTTTAACAGTGCGACCATTAAATTCTAGCTCTTTAATATCGCTAATGTTGATGCTTTTTAGTCTCATATTATGGGTATTAATTAGAGGCTCATACTCAGATAGCGTTCACCCGTGTCATGAATAATCGTAACAACCGTTTTACCTTTACCAAGCCTCTTTGCGATGCGTAAAGCAGCAGCAACACTTGCCCCTGAAGAGATGCCAGCAAAAACGCCCTCCTCTTGGAAAAGCCTAGCCCGCATCGCAATAGCCTCATCACTATTAACTTTTTCAACAGAGTCAAGAATATCAACGTTCAGGTTGCCAGGAATAAACCCCGCACCAATACCCTGAATCTTATGTGGGCTATGTGTGCCTCCTGAGATAACGGGTGACTCTTCAGGCTCTACTGCAATCACTTGAAAGCATTCTTTGCGCGATTTAATCACCTCACCCACACCGGTAATCGTTCCACCTGTTCCCACACCACAAACAAAAGCATCAATATCGCCATCGGTTGCAGCCCAAATTTCTTCTGCTGTTGTTTTGCGATGAGCTTCAGGGTTTGCTGGATTCTCAAACTGTTGTGGAATAAAGCTATTTTTAGTCTCACTATTAATCTCAGCCGCTTTAGCCAAAGCCCCCTTCATTCCTTCGGCACCAGGTGTTAAAACCAACTCTGCTCCCAACGTTGTTAGCAGATTGCGGCGCTCAACGGACATGGTGTCAGGCATTGTCAAAATACAGCGGTAACCTTTTGTTGCTGAAACCATTGCCAAACCGATACCTGTATTGCCCGAAGTGGGTTCAATAATGGTTCCACCCGCTTTAAGGTGCCCATCACGTTCAGCTGCCTCGATCATAGCAACCCCTATCCTGTCTTTGACAGATCCGCCAGGGTTTCTTGACTCCAGCTTAATGAGTACATCAGCACTATCACTATCAACCAGCTTACTTAGCTTCAATAGCTCTGTATTACCAATCAACTGTGTAACATTTGCGAAATAAGTCATCATCTCTCCCGTTTGAGCCGCTGTGCAACTGCCAGCGCTTAAGTTATTGTCTCAATTATTCCTTACCAGACTACCAGAGTGAAGCGTTATGTTCGACTACAGGTTTGTGCAGCAAACAATAGAGCTTGAGGAGCTACTCATTAGCTTCAGAATTGGAGGCAATGGCCCCCCTTTGTTGCTGTTACACGGCTACCCACAAACCCATTTTATGTGGCATGAAGTAGCCCCTATTTTGGCAGACACTTTTACCGTTATCTGCCCAGATTTACGGGGCTATGGAGATAGCTCCAAGCCACCTGGAAAAAGTGACCATAGTAACTACTCAAAGCGAGCAATGGCTAAAGATCAAGTGCAGTTAATGGCAAAATTAGGTTATACACAGTTTAGTGTCATAGGCCATGACCGTGGTGGCCGTGTTGCACATCGGATCGCATTAGATTATCCAGGCCAGATTGATAAAATCGCTGTCCTTGATATCGCACCAACCTTAACAATGTTTGAAGCAACCAATCAGCCCTTTGCGACCGGTTACTACCATTGGTTTTTTCTAATTCAACCAGATGGCCTCCCCGAGCACATGATCGGCCTAGATCCAGATTATTACCTAAATGAAAAATTGAAACGCTGGGGTGGAGATAACTTTACGTTTAAACCAGAAGCCATTGCAGAATATAGCCGCTCTTTTCGAGATCCAAAAACAATACATGCAAGCTGTGAAGACTATCGGGCCGCCGCAACAATTGATTTAGAACATGACAGAAGCAATGCTACACAGATGATTACTCAGCCTCTGCTTGCTCTCTGGGGAAAGCAGGGTTTTATTGAACGTAACTTTGATGTACTAGCCTGTTGGCGTAAAAAAGCGACAAATGTCGAAGGCTATGCGCTAGATTGTGGCCATTTTTTAGCCGAAGAAAAACCAAAAGAACTTTGCGAGGTTTTTCTTAAGTTTTTCAAAGAAGAGCATTAACTCTTCAGATCAGGGTTGGTAGCGCTAGAGTTCTGAACGAATTTCGTTTAACAGTCCCACAGAAGCATCCTCAACCATATCCAGAACACGCTCAAAACCAAATTTCCCGCCGTAATAAGGATCGGGCACATTTAAGTTATTTAAATGGGGCGCGAACTCCAAGAAAAAACGTAATTTTTGTCGATGCTGATCAGGGCATCTCTTAAGTGCAGAGGAATGATTTTTCTCGTCCATCACCAAGACATAATCAAAATGCTCAAAATCTTCTTCAATTAACCTTCTTGCACGTAGATCACGAAGATCAATCCCCCTTTCTAGAGCCGCTTTCTGAGAGCGGGGATCAGCCTCTTCCCCTTCATGGTAGGCATGTGTTCCAGCAGAATCTATACCTATCTGGCGACCTAAACCCTGTTTAACAACCAGATCACGGAAAACTCCCTCAGCCGTTGGAGAGCGGCATATATTGCCCATGCAAACAAAAAGTATTTTCATTTATTCCCTATAGCCTCTAAATCATCTTAATTAAAAATTAATACTTACCAAAGCCTGTTATATCTCCCTCTTATAACAATAAAGCCACGGCTAACCCAGAGCCTGCAACTGCAAATAGTGGCAGTAAAGTCCTCAGCCCTATCCCCACACCCCCTACAAACAGAGAAAGCAGCGCCTTAACTAAGGTGTTGCAAACAGAGGCGATAACGATCCCTAAAATAGCAATGTCTATAGATAAGTCTGTCACACTCATTCTGGATAGCGTTAAATTAATCGGGTCGACATCAGCAATACCGGATAATGCAGCAAGAAAATAGATCCCCGTCTCTCCATAGAAATGGATTGCAGCTTTGCCTAAAAGTGCCACAAGCACCAGTATAACGCCAAAAAATAGTGCTGACTTCAACTCCAACGGGTTGTTTATATGGGTGAGTTTACCGGGCTGATAATCGGTGCGCTGATGCCACATAACAGCAGCTAAAGAAAAGGTCAGCAGAGCCATTACTGCCATAGGAAGAACGATAGCATCAAATAATTCAGGGTTAATCAATGTTGAAATCAAAATGATGCGTGGGAACATGGTTCCACAGGCCACTAATATACCCGCCGCGAGCAGGCTATTCATCTCCTTATGCTCTTTAGCCAGACGTGAGAAGTGTAATGTAAGCGCTGTAGAGGAGAGCATTCCGGCAGCCAAAGCCGTTAAGATTATGCCCTTATCTGGCCCGGCGATCTTCATAGTGAAGTAACCAATAAAGGAAATACTGGCAACGAGAACAACCATCCACCATGTTTCATATGGATTAAAAGCCTGCCAAGGGCCATAACCCTGATCAGGAAGGATCGGTAAAAGCACAACAGAAATCAAAAGGAGCTGCAATGCTGCATGTAACTCTTGCACCTCTAAACGCCTTAGCCAGCCATGCAATACCTCTTTAAATCTTAATAATAACGCCGTTATCACTGCGGCTGAGGCGGCAAGGGTTACATGATCTAATGTTGCTAACGCCCCCAGCATAAAAGCTAACAGCATTGAGATCATGCTTGTGATACTTACATCATCTCGGGTACGCCTCTGTGTTACATATGAAACAGTCACCGCCCCAGCAAAGCCTAAAAAAATAAGGCCAAATACTATTTCTCCAAGATATTGAGACAGCAACCCCGCACTACCACCCAACAGACCTGTTAGACCGTATGTGCGCAAACCTGCCACCCGCTCACCTTCTTTTGCTTCGCGCCTTTTCCAGCCTCTCTCGATCCCGATCAAAAGCCCTATTGCAAGAGCAGAGCCTAGTAGTGCAATTTTTTCAGCATCCGCAAAATCGTTCAAACAGCACTCCCTTAAAACTAATTACCAGGTTATTTTCCTAATATATCAATTCGGCTTGCTCACCCCTTTTTCTTCACTGGGGTTTTTAAGCATTTTTTAAATTGCACTTAGATCATCTTCAATTTTGGTCATATGAACACTGTTTTTATAGGCCATGACAATCAACTTTACAGAAACTAAGAAAACACCAGAATCGAGAAAAAGTGAATGTACAAAACCTGTCGTAAATACGGCCAAACCAAACTATATAAAGGTGATAGAAATTACAAAAATAGATCCAGTATCAAAATGTTTAAACATAAACATCACTCTTTGAAAAAATACCCCTCAACCCGCTTCAAGTCCTCTTCTGTATCAACCCCGGCTTCAGGCATTTCATCGATAACAGAAACGGCGATTGACTCCCCCTGCCAAAGTATCCTTAACTGTTCGAGTGATTCAATTTGTTCCAGTTCAGATTCAGGCCAACTGATATAGCGTTTTAAAAATCCAACTGTGTAGGCATACATACCAACATGGCGGTAAAAGATGGCTTTACTGGCTTTTATCTCTTTGGAGAAACCATCACGATCCCAAGGAATTGCTGCTCGGCTGAAATAAAGCGCATAGCCGGCATGGTCAAGTACAACTTTTACCGCATTGGTATTAAATAGCTCATCAATAGAATCAATAGGTGTGCAAAGTGTAGCCATCCCTGCTTTTTCTTGATTCGCTAAAACCTCCGCAGTCTGGCTTATTAGCGCAGGCGGTATAAGAGGTTCATCACCTTGCAGGTTTACGACAATTTCTGAATCACTCCAGCCTTTTATCGCTGCCACCTCAGCTATTCTTTCTGTACCGCTATTATGGTTTTCTTGAGTCATAACCGACTCAACACCAGCGGCAATTACCGCCTCATGAATGCGAATATCATCAGTTGCTACGATCACCTCATCCGCACCTGCCTGCAGAGCTTTTTCACAGACATGCAGAATCATCGGCTTACCTGCGATCTCACGCAGGGGTTTTCCGGGAAGCCTAGTAGAGGCATACCGCGCAGGGATAACAACTTTGAATGAGGCCATCTATTTTTCAAGCTCTTCAGCTGTTAGTTCTCTCGCTTCATCCTCAAGCATCACCGGTATCTCATCTTTAACAGGAAAAGCCAAACGATCAAATTTGCAAATCAGTTCATCTGCCTCTTTTTTATAAACCAACGCACCTTTGCATAGAGGGCAGACCAAAATATCGAGTAGTTTATTGTCCATCTGTTTCTTATCACCTATTTTTAATAAACCGCGCAGTACAGCGGCACATAGTTCATTGTAACCAAATTTTTCAATTGCCATAATGAAAGCAGAGCATTTCAATTTAAAAGATAACAATTCCCTATATCCCTACTATCATTATCAAGAACCTAGCGAAACAAAAAAACTAAATTTAAGGTAACAATTTGAAGATGAGTGACCAGATCTATTTTTCTGCTTTAGACAACTGCGCTGCAAATATTATGGTTCTTGATAAAGAGCTGACGATTACGCATATCAACAGCAAACTTAAAGGTCTCTTAGCCTCACAATCCCCTCTAGAAGGATGCTCTTTACAGTCCGTTTTCAACTTAGAGAAAACTAATCTAAATAGAGAGACAAAAGCCCAAACAAACTGGGATGGAGAACAGCTGGGCATAACCATCTCACCACTACACCAAGAAAACACGATCACTGGTTTTGTCGCAACATTCAAACCGTTGGGAGGCCAATCTGGCTTTAAAAATGAGCTTAACAGGCTTTGTGACTCTCTTGAGCAAGGTAACTTCAGCCAGCTACTCCCTACCAATACGGGGAGCCCCTATTTTGATAAATTGAGTAACAACCTCAACCAATGCCTTAGTAATATTTCTTCTCCATTGAATGATTTTTCAGCAAAACTAGGTATTGTTTCAGAGTGTGATTTAACAGTTGAATCTGAACAGCAATTAAACGGGGCATTCCAAGAATTAGATAGCAAACTGATAACGACTGTCAGTAATCTTACAGAAGCAATTAGGCAGACCGTTGAGTTCGCCAAGGTTATCGAAACCACTGCTGCAGATATTGCTAGCCGGAATGACGAGCTGGCAGCAAGAACACGCGAACAAGCCTCTTCATTGCAAACAAGTAGTGCAAGTATGGAAGAGCTTTCCACAACTGTTGCGAATAACACTGAAAGCGCCAACGAAGCCCAAAAATTAGCCTTACGCCTTAACAAACAGGCACAAGATGGCCGCCAAGCTATTCTCCGCGTTTCTGATTCGATGGGGCATATTGAAGAGAGCAGCAAAAAGATTGAAGGAATAATAAGTATTATTAATGAAATCGCATTTCAAACAAATATTCTTTCCCTTAATGCAGCCGTCGAAGCTGCTCGAGCAGGTGAAGATGGCCAAGGTTTTGCCGTTGTTGCAACCGAGGTAAGGGAGTTGGCAAAGCGAAGTGCCGGTGCAGCCAAAGAGATTAAATCATTGATCAAAACATCCAGCCAGATAGTTGACGAAGGGCGGGATTTAGCTGGTCAGGCCGAAAAACAGATGGAAACTATCGCCAAAGGTGCCAATCAAACGAGCAAATTGATCGATACGATAACAATTGCGAGTAATGAGCAAAATGAAGGGATTAGATTGGCTAATGACTCGATTAACCTGTTAGATTCAATCACACAAGAAAATCACACACTCGTTGAAGAGTTGGCTGGAAGTACACGGAATTTAGATCAACTATCGCGATTTCTCGGGGATGCCGTAACTGTTTTCAAGCTCGCGCCTCCTGAAAAAGAGACTCACCCTCTTCATACCGAGATGCGCCAAACTGTGCAACTAACTGCACAAAAAGTTCAGCTAGCACTTGAAAAGGCACTTCAATCGAATCAGATTAAAAAAGAGGCACTGTTTGACCGTGACTACCAAAAGATAGAAGGCACGGAGCCGCCAAAATTCACAACATTGTATGACCGATTGTTAGATATCATTTTGCCATCTATCCAAGAGGCAACTCTAGAGTCCGCTCCCCATATTGTCTATGCAATAACAACAGATGAACAGGGTTATGTCGCAACGCATAATACTCAGTTCTGCCAACCGCTGACTGGTGATTATCAACAAGATTTAGCAAGCAACCGCACCAAAAGAATCTACGATGACCGTGTGGGAATAACATGTGGCTCGCACCATGAGCCTTTCAAACTGCAAACTTATCGCCGCGATACTGGTGAACTAATGTTTGATGTTTCAGCTCCTATTACTATTTTAGGGGAGCATTGGGGCGGCTTCAGGCTAGGGTATAGGCTTTCCTGATTACCGCTTTATCTGCTGGCTTTGACAAATTTTCCTTGATAGTGCTTTTCGAGTTTAACGCTATAGTAAATCACAAGTCCGACACCGATAATCTGCGCCCATTCAACTAGACCAATCGGTGCTGTTTGAAAGAGGTGATTCATCAGAGATGAATAGGTAAAAAACAGCTGTAAAACCACCATTCCCAAAACACCCGCCAAAAGCCACCTATTAGTAAAAAATCCTAGCTTAGATAGTGGCTGCGTTAATGAACGGCAATTAAACAGGTAAAAAAGCTCCCCAAAAACAAAAACATTAGCCGCAACGGTTCGCGCCTCCATCTCAGTTGCACCGCGAGCCATAGATAGCTCAAACAATCCAAAAGCACCTGCCAATAACAAGATACCAACCAGAACGATTCGAAATAACAGGACTCTGGACAAAATTGGCGCATCAGGTTTGCGTGGACTACGCAACATAATGCCTTTCTCTTTCGGTTCGAAAGCCAGCATTAGCCCCAACAGAACAGCCGTTGTCATATTTATCCAGAGGATTTGTACCGGCAAAATGGGAAGCGCTACACCGGCAAATACTGCCGTCATAATAACGAGCCCTTCACCAACATTTGTTGGAAGTGTCCAAGTGATAAACTTAATAATGTTGTCGAATACACCTCTACCTTCTTCCACTGCACGTTCGATTGCAGAAAAGTTGTCATTCGTTAAAACCATATCAGCCGCCTCTTTTGAGACCTCTGTACCAGTTCGGCCCATTGCAATACCGATATTCGCCCTGTGTAGTGCAGGGGCATCATTGACGCCATCTCCAGTCATCGCAACGACGTGACCTCTGAGTTGCAATGCCTCTACAAGCCGAAGCTTTTGCTCTGGGCTTACACGCGCAAAAACTACCGTTTTCTCGATCACGCCAAGCAACTCTTTATCTGATAGATCAGACAATGCCCTACCAGTTATTACAGAATGCTCTTTTTCGCAGCCATTTAGCCCCATTTGGCAGGCAATAGCCGACGCTGTGACAGCATGATCCCCAGTAATCATTTTTACCTGTACCCCAGCACTTTGACAGGCACGAACAGCCTCAATTGCTTCAGGTCGTGGCGGATCAATCATCCCTTGTAAACCGAGAAAGGTAAGCCCTGATTTAATATCTTCGTGAGAAATTGAGCTTTTTTCTTCTGGCAGATCTAAATAGGCAAAAGCAAGAACTCTCATCCCTTTTTCAGCCATCTCTTCCAGTTGCCGCTCAATCTCCCGCTCATCGAACTCAACCTGAGTTCCTGAACCATCCAAAAAGTAGTTTGAGCGCACGGCAAGACTTTCAAATGAACCTTTCAGATATATTCTCTGTGGTTTACCTTTTCTATCATGGAGTGTTGCCATGTATTGATAGCGTGATTCAAAGGGAATCACATCTTTAATCGGCATTTTTTCCACAAGCCATTCTTGAGAAAGTCCTGATTTTAGTGCTGAAACGATAACCCCCCCTTCAGTAGGGTCACCCTCCAATTTCCAGCCATCATTACTCTCGGTCAGCCTAGAGCCATTACAGGCGAGACCGGCTGTAAGCAATTCCATCAGAGAACTATTATTGCTCGGCTCTATATCCTGGCCATCAACTTGGAACTTCCCATCAGGTTCGTACCCGCTCCCCGACAGGCTAAAAATCTGGCCTCCAGCGAGCAAGGCTTTTACGGTCATCTGATTTTGCGTTAGCGTGCCTGTTTTATCCGAGCAGATAATAGTTGTGCTACCAAGCGTTTCAACGGCTGGTAAGCGACGAACAATCGCGTGATGTCTCGCCATCCTCGAAACACCAATAGCCAGTGTAATTGTTACTGCAGCAGGAAGCCCCTCAGGTATCGCTCCAACAGCGAGTGCGACAGCCGCCATAAACATATCCAGCCATGACTCCCCATGCATCATTCCCGCCACAAATGTAGCAGCAGCCATTGCCAAAATGATATAAAGCAATATCAAACTGAACTCACTTATCTTGCGAGTTAGTGGTGTCATCAAAACGTCTGTGAGTGATATCAGCTCAGATATTTTGCCCACTTCTGTTCCATTTCCTATCGCTGTAACAACACCTGCTCCAGTACCATACGTTACCAGTGAAGATGAATAAGCCATATTGACTCGGTCTGCCAAGACCGTGTCACGGCCCAACTGCTCGTTACTTTTCTCGACCGGTAACGATTCACCTGTCAATGTAGATTCATCAATCTGTAACTCTCGAGTTTTCAGAAGTCGCAAATCAGCCGGCACTTTATCCCCTGATTCCAAAAGAACAATATCTCCTGGAACAAGTTTAGAGGCAGCAACTTTTGTCTTAACTCCTGAGCGGATAACAACCGCTTCGTGCGTCATCATTTTTGAAAGCGCATTAATAGCTTCGATCGCTCTCGATTCCTGAAAATAACCAATTAAAGCATTAACAAGAACCACCCCAAATATGACGCCGGCATCAACCCACTCTTGCAAAAAAGACATGATCAATGAAGAGGTGATCAGAATATAAACCAAAGGCTGATGAAACTGCGTGAGAAAACGCTTCAGCGCACTTTCACCTTTGGTTGATGTAAGTTCATTATCTCCAAACACCTCATTTCGTGTTTGTATCTCTAGGAGATCAAGCCCTTTATCAAGATTAGTATCAAAAAGCTCGACCACCTCTTCAACTGGGAGGTGGTGCCAATGTTTATCTAGAAGAGACTGTAAGTGATCCATATTCTTATCAATATCAAGGCAATTAAAAGAGGGCAACTAACAGTAGAGACTACAAACAAAAAGGCTCCCAACATACAAACGTTGAAGGCCTTAGTATTCTTGGTGGGCCGTCAGGGATTCGAACCCTGGACAAATGGATTAAGAGTCCACTGCTCTACCAACTGAGCTAACAGCCCTAAGAGTCAAAGATACTACCCGATCAATCTTTGCCTAGCAATCAAAGGCCAAGCCACGAGCTTTGCAATATCAAAACTGTAGATGCTATAGCGTAAAGTTTTAATGCATACAGGTTATTCCACCGAACAATATCCCTCCCAGCTGTTTGATAGCGCCCCAACATCATTAAATTAATTCCTGAAAACGGGTTAACACAGACGCCAATACCCCAGGAAAACAGGAACATTGTCGCTAATAAAGTATGGTCAGGATTTAATGGAAGAAACCAACCTCCAACGACTGCGATACTGATCACGGGATGAATGCCTAATCTTGATGCGAATAACATGCAGCCTAATACAGCGGCAGAGGAAACCCCTGTTAACTGACTGATTGGGAGCGTTATCGATAATCCCCCAATTAAAGCCGACAGCCCTGATCCTAATAGTCCCGCTGACAGGTAGAGCATTAATTCACCACGCATCCCCGGCAGCTCTTTGGTAATGTGCCCCGAAAAGCCCCGAATAGCGCCAGAGGCTCCTTTTCTAGTGAATAGAATAACGAGAGTTAAAACACATGAGAGCATGGCAACCAACAGCGTTACTTTAAAGTCCGGAGTTAGTTGATGCGCCAATAATACAAACGCAGCTAACAACAGCGGAATTCTAAATGCGTCAAAATGGATGGGGAATCCTGCAAATTTATTTATATCTTCAGCCGCCTCTTTTTTGAATTCTATAAAACTTATTCCAAGAGCAATAAAGGCTGAAAATACCCCTGTACTTAACAAAATAGCTAGCGATGCATCTTCTGCAAAAACCATTGCCGCCCCGAATCCCGCAAAAAATGGAGACCAAAACGCGGCCGAGGCCAATGATCTGATTAGCAAAATCACCTGTTCCTTGGTCAGTTTTCCATTTCTGGAGATTCGATCACCTACAAAAATAACCGATGACAGGTTAATGACAGCACCAAGAATATGAACCCCGAGAAATGTTGTTAAAAATGCTCTCTCACCACGGGGTAAATTTTCCTCTTCATGGCTGTCTGGCAAGGCAACAAGTCTTAAAAAGTGGACACCAATAAATAACGTGATAAGGCTTTGATTCATTGATAAAGCCTTTTGCCAGTCCAATGACAGGCCTAGGCTCCAAGCCCAGAACCACCCTGCTATCCCAATCAGTAACAAAACAGTTGAGATTTTTTTCTGTTCTCTTGTCGCACCTGAAATCAACAAAAGAGCAGACAACCAGCCGATAAGACTGGGCACCCAAAAGCCGATGAGAGGCATAAAGCTACTCATAATGGTCAGCACCATGCTGGCAAACATTAACCAGCCTGCTATTTTGTCAGTCGCTTTAAGCATCAGAAGTTTAGGAGGGAATGACCGAAAACTACACTAGTAGCCGGCCTTTTTAAGTTGGCCAGAGCCATTTTACACTAGAACCTCTTTGTTAATTTTTATGACAAATAATTGATCTGAATCAATATGGCTTTCTGCAATATTTCTACACTGTAACTGATGGGATTTGGAGGTTATATGATGGATATTTGTTCAGTTGAAACCGTTTTAATTGAAAAACGTAAAGAACTTTCGGGGCGTGTTGATTCTGTTGACCGGGATTTCCGTTCTGGCCGTAGCGCTGACTCTGGGGAACGCGCAACTGAAATGGAGAACGAAGCCGTTTTGACTGAGCTTCGACGAGAAGCCAGCGAAGAATTATTACAGATAGATCGTGCCCTGCAACGCCTCAAAAATGGCGACTATGGCATCTGTGATAGCTGTGGAAATGAGATCAACCAAGAGAGGCTAAAGGCTGTGCCTTATGCCGTTCAATGTATTAATTGTGCTAACTAGGAGAAAATGTAAATGCTTGGAGAAAAACACGACCTTATTCACGAACTTCCTGAATATAAGGATGAAATTCATAATCTAAAGATAAATAATCACCGTTTCGCCCGGTTGTTTAGTGAGTATCATGAACTAGATCATGAAGTTATCAGAATCGAAGGAGGTATCGAAACACCATCAGACGATTACCTTGATTTGCAGAAAAAGAAAAGACTTGGCCTAAAAGATGAGCTTTTTGCAATGTTAAAAGCAAGCAAGGCCACCGTATCTCAAGCGGCTCAGTAGAACGCTCAACCTTAAAAGCACTTCAACCATCGACTGGTTGGGGTGCTTTATTTGCTTAATGCTCTTATCAGCCGTTACTCTAAAACGACTGTTGTATACTTCCACTCTCAAATTCTTTGGCGCTTTTCTTAAGCGCCTCTCTTAAATAATTATTGAGATGGCTGCACATTTTGAGCAACAACACACCCGAAAACAGACTTCGTTCTAATTCAGCTCGAACAGAATACGATTGGCGATATCTCCTCAATATTGCCTTATCTCACAGAGATAAGCTTATTACAGCCAACCTGATTGCCATTCTTGCCGTTTTTGCAAGCGTACCAGTTCCTTTACTAATGCCGGTGCTCGTTGATGAGGTTTTGCTAGGTAAGCCTGCTGTTGCAGTGAAAACAATGAACCAGCTGTTTCCTGAATCATGGCACGGCCCTTTTCTCTATATATTTGCTGTGCTGTTTTTAACGCTCCTGCTGCGCCTAACTGCAATGGTTTTCAATGTGTTGCAAAGCCGCCAGTTTTCTATGATTGCGAAAGAGATCACCTTTCGTATTCGAACAGGTCTACTGCAACAGTTAAAACGCATTTCAATGGCAGAATACGAAACGGTTGGAAGCGGTGCGGTTGCCTCTCACTTTGTGACCGATTTAGAAACCGTCGATAGCTTTATTGGAACAACGATTAGCCGCTTTCTCGTTGCGGTCTTCACAATCATCGGTACCGCAGCAATTCTGCTCTGGATGCATTGGCAAATTGCCCTATTTATCCTTTTTTTAAACCCGCTTGTTATCTACTTCACAACTATTTTAGGTAAACGGGTCAAAGAGCTTAAGAAAGATGAAAACAGAGCATTTGAGCTTTTTCAGCAGGCATTAACCGAAACACTCGATGCGATCCATCAGATTAGAGCTAGCAACCGTGAAAAGCACTATATTCACGAGTTAGTTGAGCGGGCACGTAACATAAAAAAGCACTCCGCACTCTATTCATGGAAGAGTGACGTTGCCAACCGTCTTAGCTTTATGGTCTTTTTATTTGGTTTCGACATCTTTCGTGCGATTGCGATGCTGATGGTTGTTTTTTCCGGACTATCTGTCGGAGAGATGTTTGCCGTCTTCGGTTATCTCTGGTTTATGATGGCACCAGTACAGGAGATTCTAGCCATTCAATACAGTTACTACAGTGCCAGAGCCGCATTAACTCGTGTTAATCATCTGATGGCCTTAAAAGAAGAGCCTCACTACCCCACTCTGGAAAACCCCTTCACAGGAAAAGAGACCGTAAGCGTACAAATTGAAAATATCCACTTTGCATACGGTGATGATCAAGATGTTCTAAATGGCGTCACACTGGAAATCAAAGCAGGTGAAAAAGTTGCATTTGTCGGCGCAAGTGGTGGTGGAAAATCAACACTGGTGCAGGTGCTTTTAGGTCTATACCCAACAAAAGAGGGTTCTGTCTGTTATAACACTATTCCTGTCACTCGTATCGGGCTTGAAGTGGTAAGAGAACATGTTGCTACCGTTTTACAAAGCCCTATTTTATTCAACGGCACCATTCGTGAAAACCTCTCGATGGGGCATAAATACGACGACAACCAATTATGGGAAGTGCTTACCATTGCACAGTTAGAAGAGACAGTTCATGAACAAAAAGATGGCCTAGATACTATCGTCGGGCGTCAAGGTATTCGACTTTCCGGAGGTCAACGCCAACGTCTAGCGATTGCCAGAATGCTACTAACTGACCCTAAAGTTGTCATACTAGATGAGGCCACCTCTGCGCTTGATAGCGAAACAGAACATCATCTCCATGAGGCGCTTAACAACTTTTTGAAAAATCGAACCACACTCATCATTGCCCATCGCCTTAGTGCTGTTAAGCAAGCTGACCGAGTCTATGTATTTGAAGACGGCATGATCAGTGAACAAGGTGAGCACATAGAACTTTTAGCGCAGAAAGGACTTTACGCAAAACTTTACGGCGAGCGCCAGCATTAACCGCTCGGACAATAACTTTTTCTTGACAATAAACGGCTTCGCTTTAGGATAAATCACCCAGCTCGATTGTGAGCTGATCTATAAACCTAAATAACATCAATCCCTGAGGAGTTTTAAATGGCTGGAATTAAACTGATCGTCGCATACCCTACACCAAAAGATGTAGATGCTTTCGAAACCCGTTACAACGAAGAGCACATCCCAATGGCAGCTGAAAAACTGGCTGGTAAAACAAAATTGGTTGCTTCAAAAATCCTCTCAATGGCTGATGGTTCACAAGCTCCTTTTTACAGAATTGCAGAAGTTCATTTCCCATCTGCAGAAGCGCTTCAAGCTTGCGCAGAATCAGAAGGTGGTCAAGAAACAATCGGGCACGCTGTAGAAATTTCTACCGGCGGAACACCACTATTTATGGTTTCTGAAGAAGAGGTAATGACCTTCTAAAACGGCTTGTCATAGCGTTAAAAAAAGGCCGCTATCAAATGGTAGCGGCCTTTTTTATCTCACAACAATTAGAAAGAATGCTAGCGACACAGATCAACATTTAAGCAAAAACTCATTTCTAAATATCAATAATGTCATTGAAAGAGGCGCTTTCCTTGTAAGTCTCTTTAAAATGCTCATAGAGCAATTTCAGATTGGGTGAACTGTCCTCTGAATAAACAGCCTTCTCAAAATGAGAGCCTTTTTGTAAAAGTAAATCTAGACCTTCGTTTAACTCGAGCACATGCGCACCGAATCTTTTTGCGATCACTAGAAAATAGAGATAGTGTATCGACCGAATCAACAAATCAGTATCTTCTGCGGTTTGGTTAATTGCTAAAAGAAATGCGACCTGTAGCGACCTCGTGTGCTTATCAAGCTCAAGGCGTTCTCCAGAAACATTGCACATCGCAGATAAAGCACGTCTTTGGCCCTCTGCATTAAAGCGAATATCTGGCCAGTCAACACGCATCCGTTCCACGCCAAAACGACGATTAAATTCTTCCATATAGCACCAAGCGATGCTCGAGGCGATACGATCACCAATTGGACAAGTCTCACAATCCGACATCATGCTATATAGTGGAATTATTTCGCGTCTCAGATCTTCAACTGAGGGATCCTTTGGATCATTCTTAAGAACTCTAAAACCAAACCCTGTAAGAAGGACAATTCGTGATATTTCACTATAGTCAGCCAAAGGTTCCAATAGGCGTTTCAAAGCGATCGGCTCAATGGCTGTTTGTGTCCATGAAATAAATGCAAAAACATTGCCTGGGATGAAAGATAGTCCCGTTTTCCTCCAGCGTCCTATGACACAGTCGATCATTCTCTCAGTTATGACTTCATCTTCCATAAGCTCGCCAACCATTTTATAAATTAATGGATTGAACGCCGATTCGCCAAAACCATCCACGTGGCCATACTGTAAGCAAAGCTTAAAATATTGTGCCAATAAAAAATCGTACCATTGGCGGTGAGACAAGCGGATATGATCGGGGCTAATGGTGATAAACACAGTTCGCTGGATTAGCCCGTTCAAGAAAAAACTATTGCTCAATAAATCAAAGCTCAACGCGACACTTTCCATTTCTCTGTCTAGCTTTTCTTCTTCCAAAAAGCTTTTCCAACTATCCACTAATTGGCGTGTCTCAGATCTCAATTGATGAATGCTGATTTCACCGAGGTTATTGCGGTAAAGCGACCAAGAAATGAGCATTAGCGTTATTAATAGGTGTTCAGCCTCTACAACACGCCCATCTTCAAGCGTCTTACCGACGAGTCCGCTACGGTTCAAAATCGAGTAAATACTGCTACGAATAATGCTCGTTCCACATAAAGACTCTAGTTTATCTGGGTCAATATCTCCTTGCTCTAAAGCCGATAAAATCAATGGGGTTAGAACAATATCAAGTAGCCCTTTATCCTTCACAAAGCTGAGCCATGATTTGCTCTGCGGGAACTGGTTCTGCGCCTGCTCAACGCTAAGCCTAGAGATTTCAAAAACATCATTTCTACTTCTTGCAAAACGTTCCAAACCAGGCAAGCTGTTTCTACAAACAATCAACATTGAAAATCTTGGGTTTTGCTGATAGCTTTTTTGAGCATGCCGGAACGCCTGTAATACAGGCGAAATCCCAAGGTCTGGGTGCGTTGTTAAAAACTCATCAAGACCATCAAAAATAATGCAAGCCGCCTGTGTTTCAAAATACCGTACGATTTCGGTCGACTTAAAACCATCGCCTGGAAACATTCGGGTAACCCATGCTTCATGCCAAGACCATAATTCATTCCAGCTAAAGGCGGCTTTATCACTATCAAAAGAAAATAGCTGAAGAGGAATTTCAAAAGGAACAGGTTGATTAGGCCCTGGTTTCATAAGGTATTCAAAAGCCAAATGCCAAATAATACTTCTCATGGCTGTTGATTTTCCAACTCCAGCTGCACCCGTTAAAACAATCTGATTAGAAGGTTTTTGCTCATCTTTCAGACTCTCTAAAATTTTGTGGCTAATCGCTTGTTGGCTACCTTTATGGCCATTTGGGTGGCGCTCTAATTCTTCTTTCGTCCCAATCAGCCTACCTTCTCCCAGCTGGCGATTGAGTGCATCCAACTTAAAAAGGATTCCTTTTGAATTAAGAAGAAGAGGATAGTTTTTTCCGCAGCAATCACGGACTTGTTGTGCGATAACCTCCAAAATCGGATCGGATGGACTACGTGGAACCTTGACAGAATCATGGTTACCTCTAAAGGCATGGTGCTGATCACTGACAGATTCTGTTGGAACAGCCACGTCTGAATTGGCAGAAATTTCGCGTGATTGTGGATAAGGCAGCTTTCGTTCTTTCGAACTGTTTTGTGCCATCCCAAACTCTTCATGGAGTTCGATCAGCTCACTGCTATTAAATCTCAGTGAATCAATAATTTCATTTCTCCCAAGGTCAGCTGCACCTTGCGTAGTCAAGCGAATCAATTTTAGAAATGGACTAGCCACCGGAAAAGTGAGGTTGTACAGTCGCCTTCCGAAACTAGTAAGTGCCGGGTCACCACCAAAATGGGGAACGGCAACATTGACTATTTTGTGTGCTTTAAACCATAACGATTCAAATGCAGAATAAGAAAACGCCTCCTCCTCAATGGCCTCTAAGATTTTATTAAAAGCGTTATTCAGCATCCGTTTAACAACAAGCCCGCCCGTGCTATGGGTAATAAAAATCAGAAATTTATACTGACTGAAACCCGTGGTCAGGCAAACTTCCAAGTCCTCAGCTGCTCTTTCGATACTGGTTTTATCCCAAAGGCAAGCAGGATAAGAGAAAGAAAGTGCATCAACATTTGAATTTGCTTTTTTTGCAACCCATTCTGGCGTATCACCCCATGTTTCCAGAGGATCCCCAAAAATGCCATGCACGTAGACAATCAGTACGTCTCTTCTAAAATCACTCGCATTCCGGTCTGCTTGGTGTAGCAACCCGTAACGCATCTCTTGTGTCCAGAAACTCATAACTTAACTGACTCCGTTTAGCCAATAGATCTAAAGCTCAGGGACTGCTTTAAAACAGGCTTGTTCTTATTAATTTATAGTCTGACTGAATTTGGCAATAAACTAAGGTGGCTCTTTTTCTGGATACTATGATGCGCACCCAGATGAAGCAAGAGGAATCTATAAGTGCTCACCAAGAAAATTTCACCAAACATGATGATTTGGCAATTTTTGAGCTCACATGCAATAAAAGCTAAGCAACGAAGGTTTAGATATTTAACCTTTCTGGTCAACCGCTCTCTTGATAATTGATCTAGAAAAAATACCAATAAAAAGTGCACGAACAATTAACGTCAAAAGTGTTGTAGAGAATAAGCCGCCAACAACAGTTGTCAGTGGACGCTGGGGTTCTGGCCCAACTCCACTCGATAAAATGACCGGAATTAATCCAAGTGCAGGGGTGATCCTTATCATTAGGGCAGGAACAGCCTTAATACTGCACCTTCAAAAATAGCCTCTTCGGCATTATTGTTTTGGCTTAACCGACTATTAATCGCGCGCACCATAACAATCCCTGCTTTTTACCGAACCCTATGATTCAATTAGACGCTGTTTAATTTATTAGGCGACATGCTGGGCCTTAAGTACTCTATTTCTACCCTTTTCTTTAGCCTGATAAAGCACTTGATCTGCAGCCTCAATTAAACAGCTAGCTTGCTGCTCTTTTTCTGGTATAAAACTGGACACACCAATACTAATCGTTACGCAATCAGCTGCACTATTGCTGGAGTGCGGATAGCTTAGATCATAGATCGCCTTTCGAACACGCTCTGCTACGAGTCCTGCTCCTTTTGCATCAACTCCAGGCAAAATAATTGCAAACTCTTCCCCACCATAACGAGCAGGAAGATCAGAGGGTCGTAGAGACTGATTTGCTAACGTCTCAGCAACAAGTTTTAAACAATCATCTCCTGCTTGGTGACCATAAGTGTCATTAAACTGCTTAAAGTGATCTATATCTATAAACAACAGTGAAATGTCTGTTTCAGTGCGTTGAGCCAAGCTCCAATCTGCTTTGAGCCGCTCATCAAAAGTTCGTCTGTTCGCCAAGCCAGTCAAACCATCTTTATCCGCAAGGGTTTGAAGTGCTTCTTGAGCAAGCTTTTGTTCTGTAATATCACGAAGTGTTTCAACAACAGCAATCAAATCCCCAGCCTCATTAAAAACTGGCCCTGCATCAATAGCTAAATAAAGCTGTTTATCAGCACACGGCATACTGCACCAGTTTTCAGCATTTAATCCATACTGCTGTTCGCCGGGGGTGGAATGAATGGTATAGAGACTATCAATATCACTTGCGCTTCCATCGACCACTATATCTGCCAAACAGTCACGCGGCTCATTGTAAAATGCTTTCCAGTGATTGGCTCCACCGATCACCTCCTCGGCCTTAACACCCGTCAACCGTTCACAAGCCTTGTTCCAAATAATTACATTTCCTGCAGCGTCAAGCACAAAAGTAGGCACGACCAAATGGCGCATAAGCCTCACAGAAAAGTGGTTTTCATCTGACATCAAAAGTCCCCCGGTAATAAATTTTATTATTTTTATAACCGGATGATTATGAAGGTTATTGATAAAGAGTCAACGGTTTCATTTATAAGCAAGCTTTTCCCGGTGAATAACCGATACGGAAAAATGACTATAGAGGAGTGGTAAGATAATAAGCGTCAAGAGCGTTGAAGAAGCTAAGCCTCCAACAACAACGGTTGCCAGTGGACGTTGAATTTCTGAACCAACACCACTTGATAATATGAGCGGAATTAATCCAAGCGCAGAGGTGATCGCAGTCATAAGTACAGGACGCAACCTTGAGAGAGCCCCTTCAAAAATAGCTTCTTCAACATTATGGTTTTCACTCAAACGGTTATTAATCGCACTCACCATAACAACCCCATTCAGAACAGCGACTCCGAGCAAAGTGATAAAGCCAATTGAACCGGGAACTGAGAGATATAAGCCGGACAAGTAGAGCGCTATGATGCCACCAACCAGAGCAAGAGGAACATTAACCATAATAAGCAAAGCTTGCCCCATGCTATTAAAAGCGAAATAGAGCAGAATAAAAATCAACCCAAGGGCAGCAGGAACAACTACCATTAAACGGGCTTGAGCACGTTGCTGACTTTCATACTGGCCGCCAAAAACAACGCTATAACCGGCCGGAAGCTCAATCTCTTTTGCAATTCGCTCTCGCAATTCATCAACAAGCCCCCCCATATCACGGCCTTCAATATTTGATTGAATAACGACACGGCGCTGGACATCATCACGACGGATTTGTGGCGGGCCAGATTCAATTTCAACAGTGGCTAACTCGCTTAACTGTACCCACGCACCACTGGGTGATTCTATGATCAAATTTCGAATGTTATTGACACTATTGCGCTCAACCTCTTTGAGACGGACATAAATATCGTAACGCTCATTACCCTTTATAACCTGCCCCGCTTCACGCCCACCAATTGCATCAGAAATTAACTCCATCACTTGAGCAACCGAAATATCGTAACGAGCGAGCACTTTTCTATCTGGACGAACGACAAGTTGTGATTCTCCTACAATTTGCTCAAGCTCAACATCATTAGTCCCTTTAACTTGTTTTGCTAACAGCTCAATTTCTTTACCTTTTTTAGCTAGCACACCTAGGTCTGACCCAAACAGCTTAATTGCTAATTGAGCTTTCACACCTGATAACAATTCATCCACACGCGTTGCAATAGGCTGAGAGAACGAGAACAACAACCCTGGGTGAAGGGCCAATTTATCTTCCATTAGCGCCTGAAGTTCTTGGCGATCAGAGGCGCTTTCCCATTCATTCACTGGCCTTAATCCAACATAAATTTCAATATTTGAAACCGGCTCAGGGTCACCACCAATTTCAGCTCGCCCAATTCTACTTGAGGTGTAAATTACCTCAGGAAAGCGCATTAATTGCTTCTCTAATTTTTGAGCAACCGTTAACGAAGTGGAGAGATTTGAGCTAGGTGCCAGAGTCACACGGATATTCAGCGTCCCCTCCTCTAATTCAGGCACAAACTCTGTTCCAGTAATTTTAAATAACAGGAGCGCACCGATAAAAAGAACAACAGCACCTCCAATAACCAAAGAGCGAAAATGAAAAGCCCCTTTTAACAGCTTTCTGTAGAGCAAATTCAGTGGCTTCATGATCAGGCTCTTTTTTTCCTCAATTCCGTGCTCAAAAAGATAACTCGCTAAAGGAGGGACTAAAAGCAAAGAGCTAAGTAACGCGCCTAACATCGCAATTACAATTGAAAATGCCATCGGCTGGAACAGTTTTCCTTCAACCCCTTCTAACGTAAAAAGGGGCGCAAAAACGGTGATAACGATAACACCGGCAAAGAAAATTGGCCGCCCTACCTCTTGAGCTGCGGCTTTAACAAGAATTCTATAATCAAACGCTTCTTTCTCATCTTGCGCATGGTAATGAACAAGCTTCTTAAAGATGTTATCGACCATTACGACAGAACCATCGACCAGCATACCGATAGCGATTGCTAAACCACCTAGCGACATCAGGTTGGCAGAAACATTCCAGTAAGCCATCACCAACAATGAAAGGCCGATTGAAACGGGTATTGAGAGTAAAACTAAAAAAGTGCTCCTAAAATTGACTAAAAAGAGCATCAATATGACCACAATTAGAACAAAAGCCTGAACCAATGCTGTTGTCACCGTAGAGACTGCCTGCTTAATCAGGTCACTTTGGTCATAGAAAGGCTCGATGATAACGCCTTCAGGTAAAGCTGCTTGGATAATAGGAAGTCGCGCTTTTATACTATCAATAGTCGCTTTCGTATTTGCTCCCATTCTTTTTAAAACAATACCAGCGACCACTTCTCCCATCATGTCTGGGTTTCCCTGAGAGTCACGCGTGGCCATTGTCACAGCGCCCTGGCGTATTTCAGAGCCAAACTGAACTTCACCCACATCACTAACCCTAATGGGAATTCCATCCGTAATTTTAAGAGGAATATTACGAATATCGTTAAGCCCATCCAACCCACTACTAATCCAGCCAACGCCTCGGATAACGAGCTGTTCCGCCCCCCTATCTAAGTACCAACCACCTGCATTGTGATTATTACGCTCAATCGCTTGTGAAACATCACTCACAGCTAGGTTATAAGCAAGTAGCTGTTGCGAAGAGAGTTGGACATGAAACTGACGAACCTCACCCCCGAAGGAGAGTACATCGGTCACCCCTTCAACCGGCATTAGCAGCAGTTTTACAACCCAGTCGTTGAGGCTTCTTAATTCACTGGCACTAAATTTAGAACCATTTTCTGCTCGGAGAATGTATTGATAAATCTGCCCAAGACCAGATGTATTTGGCCCCATCGCTGGCGTACCAGCTGCTTTTGGGATTTGCTCTTTTGCCATTTGCAAACGCTCAAAAACAAGCTGCCTAGCAAAATAAATATCAGTTCCCTCTTTAAAGGCGACCGTAACAACAGAAAGCCCCGTTTTTGATATTGATCGAACCTCTTCCACATCAGGTAAGGCGTACATTACCGCTTCAATTGGAAATGTTATAAGCTGTTCGACCTCTTCTGCTGCCAATCCTCGTGCTTCTGTATTAATCTGCACCTGAATATTGGTGACATCAGGAAAAGCATCCAAGTTAAGTTTGGGTAAGATAAAAAGGCAACCGACCAAAAAGCCTATTAATGCGATAGTAACTAACAGCCTCGCACGTAACCCCAGCTCTATGACTTTGTCTAAAATCATCTGCCTTAATGGTTATGAATTTCAAAGCCAGATTTGGCTAGCTCAGACTGTATGAAAAATGCTCCTTTAGTTACAACTACCGTTCCTGCTGAAATGCCACTAATAACCGATTTGTTTCCCACCTGATAGAGCACTTCAACCTCTTGTGGCTCAAATTCATTTTCCTCATATTCTACAAACAACAGCCAGTCACCATCTGATGCTCTGAGTATGGCTTCATTGGTAACTACGAGTTGATCAGCCTGCTTTCCCCCCTCTATTAAGGTGGTGACAAATAGCCCAGGATGAAGGTGGTCTTCAGGGTTTGGAATACTAATGCGAACGCCATGACGACGTGTAACCCTGTCAAGGGTGTGGCGTATTTGAATAACTTTACCTGAAATTTTATGGTGCTCTGCTTGAATAGAGGCGCCTGCTCCGACCTCAATCTGATCTGCCTGTTCGTGGGCAAGACGAGCCTCAATCCACCGTTTTGATTCATCGGTAATAACATAAAGGATATCACCCACCTCAACTTGCTCACCAAGTATGAAATCATCCTCTATAACGGTACCCGCTTGCGGTGCTAAAAGCTGAAAAGAGCCATCAGCAGAATCAGCATTGCTCTTTTTTAGAAACGCCTTTATCTGGTCATCCGTCATCCCGTAAGCACGGGCGCGGGCGCTAGTTTGTTGAAGCGTAATCTTTGCCTGTACATAACGTTTACTGGAAACGACTTTGCGTCCCAGTTTTTTAACTCTTTTCCATTCAAGACCTGCAATAAGCAATTCGCCCTGTGCTTTAGACATTTCAACACTAGAGAGCGTGAGCAGTGGTTCTCCTTTCGATACTAGGTCACCAAGTTTTGCGTGTCGCTGAACAATTTGAGCGGGAATACGTGGCGTCACTTTCGAAGTTGAATAACTATCGAGCAGAATTTCACCTGGTGCCTCAATAACGATTGGCGCAGTTTTGAGGAAAAGTTTCTCTGTAACAATTCCAGCTAGCTTTTGCTGTTCTTTAGATAGATGAACCCCCCCAGCATGATCCCCAGAGGCTCTTTCTTGCCCCTGTTGATCTTCATGATCGCTGCGATCATAAATTTCCTCTGCCTGTAGCAGGCAAGATAGGCTAATGATCATTAACCCACCGAAAACCTTGGATACGAGTTTTTTCATTTTTTTATTCTACAAATAGTAAAACCAATCACTATACCTAAGGATAAAAATGCCACGATAGAAAAATCATAGCAACGGCTTTTGGTTCAACCAGCTTTAATCCTCCCCACGCCAAACCTCAAACCTTAGGTGGCGGGGGCGCCAAAACCTCGCGTGATCCATTTGACTCTAATGGCCCAACAACCCCAGCAGCTTCCATCGCCTCAACCATCCGCGCCGCCCGGTTGTACCCTACTTTTAAACGGCGTTGCACACCTGAAATTGAAGCACGCCTTGTTTCTGTAACGATCTGCACAGCCTCGTCATAAAGAGGGTCTTGCTCGCTATCCCCTCCACCATTTCCGCCAGGCAAACCATCCGCTCCGGCCTGTTCTTGTAGTATCTCTTCTATGTAGTTAGATGGCCCAGTCTGTTTCAGGAATTTAACAATCCCATGTACCTCATGGTCATCTACAAATGCGCCATGTATGCGCGTTGGTATGCTAGTTCCGGGGGGCAGAAATAACATATCACCATGCCCAAGGAGTGTTTCTGCTCCGCCTTGGTCAATGATGGTCCTTGAATCAATTTTTGATGAGACCTGAAAAGCAATTCGAGTTGGGATATTTGCTTTTATCAGGCCAGTAATCACATCTACAGAGGGTCTTTGTGTTGCTAAGATCAGATGCAGGCCAGCTGCACGCGCTTTCTGTGCAAGACGTGCAATTAACTCTTCAACTTTTTTACCGACAATCATCATCATATCCGCCAACTCATCAATGACAATGACTATGTGTGGCAATGGGTCTAAAGTTGGGTGAGGCTTTTCATCATCAATAAAAGGCTGAGGCTGATAAAGCGGATCGAGAATTGGCTCTCCTTTTTTATTTGCTTCATTGATTTTTTTATTAAAGCCTGCGAGATTTCTAACGCCCATCAAAGACATTAATTTATAGCGCCGTTCCATTTCAGCCACAGACCAACGCAAGGCATTTGCCGCCTCTTTCATGTCGGTTACAACAGGTGTAAGCAGATGTGGAATCCCTTCATAGACTGAAAGCTCGAGCATTTTCGGGTCGATCATTATCAATCTAACCTGCTCGGGTTGCGCCTTATAAAGGAGGCTCAAAACCATACTATTTACGGCAACCGATTTACCCGAACCGGTTGTCCCTGCAACCAGTAGGTGCGGCATTTTTGCCAGATCGGAAACGATAGGTGAACCTGAAATATCTTTTCCTAATGCCAATGTAAGCATTGAGGGTGACTTCTCAAAGGCTTGAGAGGCGATAATTTCATGAAAGTGAACAATCTCTCGCGATTCATTAGGAATCTCAAGCCCGATAACCGATTTCCCTGGGATTACCTCAACTACTCGAACACTATGGGTGGACATTGCTCTGGCAAGGTCTTTTGATAGCCCTGTAATTCGGCTTGCCTTAACACCAGGAGCCGGTTGTAGCTCAAAGCGGGTTATAACAGGCCCGGGGTGAACCGCCACAACCTCCACATCGACCCCAAAATCTTTCAGTTTAAGCTCGAGCTGCTTTGACATCGCTGCAAGTGCCTCTTTTGAAAACCCAGTTGATTCCGAGGTCACCTCATCTAGTAAGGAGATGGGGGGAAGGTCTCCCTTTTCTGGCTTATCAAAAATGGGAACTTGCCGCTCTTTTTCTACACGATCACTGGGGGCCATCTCTTTAAACACCGGCTCTATCTTCGGTGCCTGGCGATCTTTTACGCGTGCTGTCTCCTTCTTAAAAACCTTAGTTCTAGCTTTTTTGGCTCGATGAGCAGCAATGTAATCAAGGAAAACATGAAATCGCCCAGCCAGCCAATCAACTAAATTGAGTGTTATTTTGCCAGTCAGATCCATTAAGGCAAACCATGACATACCGGTAAAGAGTGTAATGCCGGCCAAAAATAGCGCTGTTATCAATAGCGTTGAGCCCGTTAAACCGAATGAGTTAAGAAGCGCCTCTCCAACTTCCAGACCCAGCACACCGCCACCACCAGCAGCGCCCGGCAATGTTGCATTACCAATAGGGAAATGAAGATGTATTAAACCTGTCCCACTGACTAAAGTGACAAAAAAACCACTCCAGCGAAGCAGAAAAACCCATACCCCCTGTGATGCACGCCTAAACAGTCCACGCAACAATAACAGGCCGTGGTAGCCAATCATAACCGGTAGCAAGTAGGCTAAAAGCCCGAACAGATAGAGTAGAAGGTCGGCTATCCATGCTCCAACCGAACCACCCGCATTTATAATTTCTTTTTCACCACCATATTGCGACCAACCTGGATCACTTTTATTGAATGTCCATAACGCAATCAGTAAAAAAAGTGCTGTGGCAAAAGAAAGCAAAAAACCCGCCTCACGTAACCCACGTGAAACCTGGTAATCCCCTCCATTTTCCTGCCCCTGCTTTTGCGCTTCTACCTTCTTAGCCAATCTGTTTAACCTTATCTGTATAAATTTCTAGCCCGAGCAATATTTATTGCAAACAATCTTCAGGAGTCTAACAAAATACACACTTTCCATCTTCGACATTTTCAGCAAAAACAAGATCAGCTTGTATGTGATCTTTATTTGCCACAAAATTAGCCCCCATTCCTAATCGACTTCATTCAATACGGAGCAGTTTCAATATGAGCGAAACAAAACATAGCCCTCTCTTAATTCTTGGTTCGGGCCCTGCCGGTTATACCGCTGCGGTTTATAGTGCACGCGCAAACCTTAGTCCAGTACTGATTACCGGTATAGAACAGGGTGGTCAGCTTATGACGACTACAGAGGTCGATAACTGGCCGGGTGACGTTAGCGGGCTGGAAGGCCCGGCATTGATGGAGCGTATGAAAGCGCATGCTGAACGTTTTGATACTGAAATCGTTTTTGATCATATCCATACAGTAAATGTTAAACAGCGCCCTTTCGAGCTAACGGGTGATTCCGGCTCCTACACCTGCGATGCACTGATTATCGCAACAGGTGCCTCTGCTCGCTATCTTGGGCTTGATTCCGAAGAGGCCTTTAAAGGCCGGGGTGTATCGGCTTGTGCTACGTGCGATGGCTTCTTCTATCGGAACAAAAAGGTCGCTGTTGTTGGTGGTGGTAATACCGCTGTTGAAGAGGCTTTGTATCTTGCCAACATCGCAGAGCACGTCACTATCATTCACCGTCGTGATAAGTTTCGCTCAGAAAAAATTCTTTCAGACAAACTTCTAGCAAGAGCCGAAAATGGGAATATTTCAGTAGAGTGGAATGCTGGTTTAGATGAAGTTCTGGGTGATGACATGGGCGTTACCGGTTTACGCATTAAGAATGTTGAAGATGGTTCAACTAAAGAGCTTGATGTTGATGGTGTTTTTATCGCTATTGGCCACAGTCCTAATACTGGCATTTTTGAAGGGCAGTTAGAGATGAATCATGGCTATCTCACGATCCAAAGTGGAAATCAGGGGAATGCCACACAAACCTCTGTCCCTGGTGTTTTCGCTGCGGGTGATGTTGCTGACTCAATCTACCGTCAAGCGATCACCTCTGCTGGATCTGGTTGTATGGCGGCACTTGATGCCGAACGTTTTCTTGACAATTTGGCTGAATCTTAAGCGTTCCGCCTGATAAAAAGAACACAAGGAAGTGTTCTTTTTTGTTGAATATGCTCCCTCTTTTAGATCCATTCAACCCTTCGGAACCTTTTCCCGATACAAACCTTGCCCAAGATGAACCTAATGGCCTTCTTGCCATTGGAGGGTGCCTATCAACAGAACGGCTGCTCAATGCCTACCGGCACGGAATATTTCCTTGGTATAGTGAGGGCGAACCTATCTTATGGTGGACGCCAAACCCTCGCCTTATCATCTATCCTGAGAAGCTAAAGATTTCTAAAAGTCTTAGAAAAACTATCCGCAAAAGAGAGTTTGAAATCACTTTTGACCATGCTTTTTCAGAAGTAATGGATCAGTGCAGTTTACCGAGAGGTGATGATGAAGGAACCTGGATATCTAAAGAGATTAAACAGGCCTATGTTGCACTTCATAAAAAAGGACACGCTCATTCTGTAGAGGCGTGGCAAGAGGGCAATCTTGTTGGTGGCCTATACGGTGTTTCAATTGGCTCACTATTTTTTGGTGAATCGATGTTCAGCCATATTAGTAACGCCTCTAAAGTGGCTTTTGCAACACTCGTTACACAGTTGCATGAAGCCAATTTTAAACTGATAGATTGCCAAGTTAGAACCGAGCATTTAGTCAGTTTAGGCGCAGAGGAAATTTCCAGAGAACTATTTTCTCAACACCTAGAGGAATTCTGCCAAATATCGCCATCAAACAATATCTGGGATAAACCGGCAGCAACAAACGCAAGTGACATCTGAAACCAAAATCAGGCTCTATCAAGGTGAGGAGAATCCCTGTGATTATCTGTCTGGGCAGCTTTCAAGCAGCCAATTTATCGACCCATCGCTTGTCTTAACAAGTGAGTTATACGGTCTGCTAATCGCAAACGGCTTTCGTAGAAGTGGAAGCCACATTTACCGCCCGATGTGCCAAAGTTGCTCGGCTTGTACAGCTACTCGCTTGCTGGTTTCTCTTTTTGGACCTAGTCGTAGCCAGCGACGAATTCTTAAAAAAAATAGAGATATCACCATTTCAGTGGAGTCTGCAAAATTTAGTGATGAATACTATACGCTCTATAGTCGTTACCAAAAGTCACGCCATGCCGGAGGAGCAATGGCTGAGAGCAGTGTTGGTGATTTTAGTAGCTTCTTGATATCTGATTGGTGTGACACAAGCTTTATAGAATATCGCCTTAACAACAGGCTTGTCGCCGTTGCTGTAACCGATATTCTTGATAGTGGATTCTCTGCTGTATATACCTTCTTTGAACCTAATTTAGCAGAAAGAAGCCTTGGGGTTTTCAGCGTGCTAACGCAAATTGAAGAGTCTAAGAAGGCAGGAAATAACTGGCTCTATTTAGGCTACTGGATTGAGCAATGCCAAAAGATGTCGTACAAAACAAACTATCAGCCATTAGAGGGTTTCATCAATGGCCGGTGGCAACCACTTCATCAAAAATAACTCAGTTATAATTATTGCACCACAACAATCGTGGGTTGTGATAAAATTAGTCGATTAACCCAACAGCTTTTTAAACAGTTAGAAAATTATGGCAAAAGAAGACCAAATCGAAATGGAAGGCAAAGTGATTGATACGCTGCCTAACACCACATTTAAAGTGGAACTAGACAACGGACACGTCCTTATTGCTCATATCTCTGGAAAAATGCGCAAACACTACATTCGTATTTTGACCGGCGATCGCGTGAAAGTAGAAATGACTCCATACGATCTCTCCAAAGGTCGCATTACTTTCCGAGTTAAATAAAGAATCATAATCAAAAAACCGGAAGGAACATTCCCCTCCGGTTTTTTGATTTGTTGTATTTGGCTTTTATCAGCCTTACCGATCCCTGTTAACGCAAAGCAAAAATCCCCTTCTTAATTCAACTTTCGGGAGCAGTAAGCACTGGCCTGTTCTCAATAACGAAAGCCAGCTTATCCTGATCTACAACCACTCTCACACAACCACCCTGCGCGAGATCGCCAAATAGAATATCTTCCGCTAGCGGTTTCTTAATATTATCTTGAATCACTCTAGCCATAGGTCTTGCACCCATTTTTGGGTCGCAACCATGCTCAGCCAGCCATTGCCTAGCCTCTGGCTCAAGAACAAGCGAGACCCCCTTTTCTACCAACTGCGATTCAAGTTCAAAGATAAATTTATCAACTACGTGACCGATAATCTGGATATCAAGCGGCTTAAATTGAATCACCGCATCCAAGCGATTTCTAAACTCTGGACTGAATGTTTTATCAACAACTTTTAAGGCATCCGTTGCATGATCCTGCGCTGTAAAGCCAATTGAAGCACGACCGCCCTCCTCAGCACCCGCGTTGGTTGTCATCACCATAATGACATTCCTAAAATCTGCCTTGCGCCCATTATTATCGGTCAATGTGCCGTGATCCATAACCTGTAAAAGTAGGTTATAAACATCTGGATGTGCCTTCTCAATCTCGTCAAGCAGTAGCACCGCATGTGGATGCTTGTTAACGGCTTCTGTTAGCAACCCACCTTGATCAAAACCGACATAACCCGGTGGCGCGCCAATCAGTCTAGAAACAGTATGACGCTCCATATACTCTGACATATCAAATCGAATCAACTCAATTCCAAGTATCTTTGCCAGCTGATCCGTTACCTCTGTCTTTCCTACACCTGTTGGGCCAGCAAACAGAAATGAGCCGATTGTTTTCTGTTTATCTCTCAACCCTGAACGTGAAAGTTTAATCGCAGTAGCCAGAGCCGAAATGGCCTCATCCTGCCCAAAGACAACCATCTTAAGATTCTTATCAAGCTCTTTCAGTTTATCTTTATCGCTTGAGGAAAGTGCTTGAACAGGAATCCGTGCGATACCTGCTACCACCTCTTCAACCTCATTTTTTGTAATGACGCTTTTCCTTTTATCTGCTGCAGTTAAACGCTGCTTCGCTCCTGCTTCATCAATGACATCAATCGCCTTATCGGGCAAAAAGCGCTCATTGATATAGCGGTCAGAGAGTTCTGCTGCCAGCTTTAATGCAGATGATTCATACTCAACATCGTGGTGACTCTCGAAATACTCTTTGATGCCTTTTAGAATCTGATATGTTTCTTCGATAGTTGGTTCAACCACATCTATTTTCTGGAAACGTCTTGCAAGTGCATGATCTTTCTCAAAAATACCCCTGTATTCTTGATAGGTTGTTGAGCCAATACAACGCAATTCACCCGATGCCAAAACCGGCTTTATCAAGTTTGAAGCATCCATTACTCCTCCTGAAGTAGAGCCTGCACCGATGATTGTGTGGATTTCATCGATAAAAAGAATGCCGTGAGGCTCTTTTTTTATGGCGGAAAGCAGCCCTTTTAACCGTTTCTCAAAATCTCCGCGATATTTGGTTCCTGCAACTAAGGCACCCATATCAAGTGAATAGATAACCCCATCCTTGAGAACATCAGGGACTTCACCATCGATAATCTTTTTAGCCAAGCCCTCTGCGATAGCTGTCTTTCCCACACCTGATTCACCAACAAGCAGCGGATTATTTTTTCTTCTTCTACAGAGCGTCTGGATTGTCCTTTCAACCTCTTTCATCCGCCCTATTAGTGGGTCAATTCGCCCATTTTTTGCCTTTTCATTCAAGTTTTCAGCATATTTTGCTAACGGACTTTTCGCCGCCTCTTCATCTCCTGCACTTCCGGCCTCTAATGCAGGCTGCTCGCCACTATCTGCATCATGATTAGAGAATCCATGAGAGATATAGTTAACGACATCAAGGCGCGTTATATCTTGTTTTCCAAGAAGATAAACTGATTGTGAGTCTTGCTCACTAAAGATAGCAACAAGGATATTTGCACCTGAAACCTCACTCTTTCCAGATGACTGAACATGAAAAACTGCTCGCTGGAGGACCCGTTGGAAACCAAGTGTTGGCTGTGTTTCGCGCTCAACACCTTCAGGCATCAAAGGAATAGTCTCTTCTAGATAACGATTAAGCGACTCCTTTAAAGATGGAATATCTGCTCCGCAGGCAAGCAGCACTTCACTGGCAGCCAAGTTATTCAACATAGCTCGTAGCAAGTGTTCAACGGTGATAAATTCATGTCGGCTATTACCAGCCTCTTTAAAAGCATCATTAAGTGAAATCTCGAGTTCTTTGCTTAACATTTCTCTTGCCTTAAATTTAATCTTCTTCCATCGCACACATGAGAGGGTGTTGATTTTCTTTTGAATAATCGTTCACCATCTGCACTTTCGTTTCCGCAATCTCTTTTGAATAAACTCCGCACACACCAACACCTCTCGTGTGAACATGCAGCATTATTTGCGTCGCCTTATCTTCATTCATCGAAAAAAAACGAGACAATACATCGATTACAAAATCCATCGGCGTAAAGTCATCATTTAATAAAATTACCTTATATAAAGAGGGCTTTTTCAGCTCAGGTTTGCTTTCCTGAACTGCCGTACCGCCCTCAAAAGACTCATCACTTGAGTTGTGACTCATTGCTTCCCTCAAAACTTAAAACCAAGCTTAATATGTGACACTAACCATAGATAGAAAGTGCCCAAATCTCAACTAAAAAAATTGAATAAAAAAGCCCAGCGCCCTTATGAGGTGCTGGGCTTTTAGTTGCCTGTTGGCACCTATTACGCTCATCCGGAAACAAGTGAAACGAATTCAGCATCAATGTCTATGTTGATATAGGCCATTCCAAGCTTATTCAGATACTCTAAACGATCAGCCTTCATTAAATCGATATCAAGCACACCCGCACCACAATCTTGGTAGATTTTGGCGACATGAGCCATGTACGACTCACCCTCTTTAACCATCAACAAACTAGCAGCACCCACATCAGGAAGAACTTTAACATTCTGCTCTTCGGGTAACTCAACTGCAAAAACAACTGCACTTTCTTCACCCTCGAAACGGACACTTCGCTCTCTAACCGTCTGCTCTGCCCAGTAGTATGCAAGCTCTTTGCTCTGCGTTAAAAATACGGGCTCGATTGATTCACTGTAGTCATTGCCAATTGTAGCCATCGTGCTTTTCGCTACTTGCTTCATCGCTCTGTCGCCGGAGCGCTTTAGGCCACTTTTTTCTATTGAACTGACTAAGGCAGAGGATGTTCCGTGATACCAAACATTGCGCGTTGAAAAACCGTCTTTTGTTAACAGCTCAGCCGCATCCTGTAGATAGTTTGGAATATTAGTCATTATTTATTTACCTTTATGAGGCAATCTTTTAAACCCAGTTAAAAGCAAAGGCGACATTCAATAAAGAATGTCGCCTTTGTAAATACATTAAGCTTTTTAATAAAAAAGCTTAACTAGCCTGTCTCGAATTAAGAGAACTGGTTAGATGTATTTTTCGCACCGCCAGCTTTAAGAGCGTTCTCACCAGCAAAGTATTCTTTGTGATCGTCGCCCATGTCTGAACCAGACATGTTCTGATGCTTAACACATGCGATACCTTGACGGATCTCTTTACGCTGTACGCCAGCTACGTAGCCCAACATACCTTGATCACCAAAGTAATCTTTAGCTAGGTTGTCAGTCGACAATGCAGCCGTGTGGTAAGTCGGTAGCGTGATCAAGTGGTGGAAGATATTCGCTTCACGCGCTGCATCAGCTTGGAATGTACGTACTTTTTCATCAGCAGCTTTAGCCAAGTCAGTCTCATCGTATGCAGGGCTCATTAGAGCACTACGATCGTATGCAGAGACATCTTCACCCGCTTCAACCATTGCATCATATGCTTGTTGACGGAAGTTTAGCGTCCAGTTAAATGATGGGCTGTTGTTGTAAACCAGTTTCGCATCAGGAATCTCTTTGCGTACTTCGTTCATCATGTCAGCAATATCTTTAACGCTTGGTGTAGCCGTTTCAATCCAAAGAAGATCGGCACCTGCTTTAATTGCTTCAATAGAATCGAATACACAACGCTCTTCACCTGTACCTTTACGGAACTGGTATAGACCAGAAGGTAGACGCTTAGGACGTACAAGTTTGCCGCCACGGTTGAAGCATACATCACCTTCAGCCATATCAGCTACGTCGATCTCTTCAACATCTAGGAAAGAGTTGTAACGATCGCCTTGATCGCCAGGCTCTTTAACAACAGCGATCTCTTTAGTCAGACCAGCACCTTCAGAGTCAGTACGAGAAACGATAATACCGTTGTCGATACCTAGCTCTAGGAAAGCATGGCGCAATGCGCGAATCTTAGAGTGGAAGTCAGCATGAGGAACCGTTACTTTACCGTCTTGGTGTCCACACTGCTTTTCATCAGCAACTTGGTTTTCGATTTGAAGTGCACAAGCACCCGCTTCGATCATTTGCTTAGCCATTAGGTAAGTTGCTTCTGCATTACCAAAACCAGCATCGATATCCGCAACGATAGGTACAACGTGTGTTACATGGTTATCAATTGCGTCTTGTACGCTTGCTTCTTTAGCAGAATCACCCGCTTCACGTGCTGCATCTAAATCACGGAACAGACCGCCCAATTCGCGCGCATCAGCTTGGCGTAGGAATGTATATAGCTCTTCAACCAAACCTGCAACAGATGTTTTTTCGTGCATTGATTGATCAGGTAAAGGGCCAAAGTCTGAGCGTAGTGCAGCGACCATCCAACCAGAAAGGTACAGGTAACGACGGTCAGTTTTTCCGCCGAAATGCTTCTTGATTGAGATCATTTTTTGTTGACCGATAAAACCGTGCCAGCAACCTAGAGACTGAGTGTACTTAGACTTGTCTGCATCAAATGCAGCCATATCGGCATTCATAATATCAGCAGTGTATTGTGCGATATCAAGGCCAGTCTTGAATTTATTTTGCGCGCGCATACGTGCAATTGATTCAGGATTGATTGGATCCCAAGATGAACCCTTGGCTTCTACCAATGCTGAAACAGCATTTATATCATTAGTATAAGATGACATGTTAAATCTCCTTTAGGTTATTTAAATTTAAAAATAGTTAAGCTAATAAATTATAAAGCTGAGTGAACTGTAAAGACTTTTTTCCAGTTCAACGAAACTTATGGTCTGTGACTACAAATACTCGTAAGCAGGTACGGTTAAGAAATCAACCAACTCGTCCGACGTAGTAAAACGGTCCATGATTTTAGCCGCCTCTTCAAACTGACCAGAATTGAAGCGCTCTTCTCCTACCTCTTCTTTTATTGTTCCCATCTCTTCTGCAAGCAATTCTCTGAATAGCTCAACAGTAATGGCTTTCCCATTGCTGAGAGATTTATTATTTTTAATCCACTGCCATATTGATGCGCGTGAAATTTCTGCAGTTGCCGCATCTTCCATCAACCCATAGATAGGGACACAACCATTGCCTTGAATCCATGCTTCAAGATACTGAACTGCGATGCGTATATTGGCACGCATTCCCTCTTCTGTACGATCGCCCTCGCAAGGCTCTAACAGATCTGCGGCTGTAATTTCTGCATCATCAGCACGACTAACCGACATCTGATTAGGTTGATCTGCTGGAATATAACTATCAAGAACACCCATTGCTGTGTCAGCTAATCCTGGATGCGCAACCCAAGTACCATCATGGCCATTCTTTGCTTCAAGTGTTTTATCACCAACCACTTTCTTTAGAACAGCAGCATTCACTTCTGGATCTTTAGCGGGGATAAAAGCAGCCATTCCACCCATCGCCAACGCACCACGCTTATGGCATGTTTTGATCAGTAGACGAGAATAGGCACTCAAGAAAGGCTTATCCATTGTCACCACCTGGCGATCTGGAAGAACACGATCAGGATAGTTTTTCAATGTTTTGATATAGCTGAAGATGTAATCCCAACGACCACAGTTTAGCGCCACAATATGGTCTTTAAACTCATGCAAGATTTCATTCATTTCAAAAACAGCAGGCAATGTCTCGATGAGGACAGTTGCTTTAACGGTACCACGCTCAAGCCCTACCGCATCTTCTGCCGCATCCATCACATCAGACCACCATTTGGCTTCTTTATGAGATTGCAGTTTAGGAATGTAAAAGTAAGGGCCAGAACCTTTAGCCAATAACGCTTTGTAGTTATGGAAAAAGTAGTAACCGAAGTCGATTAACGCACCCGGCACTTTCTGGCCATCAAAAGTGATGTTTTTTTCTGGAAGATGCAAACCACGTGCACGACAGATCAGAACAACCGAGTCTTGTTTTAGTTCGTAGTGCTTACCTTTGATTGGGTCGTCATAGCTGATAGTGCCATTGACCGCATCACGCATATTGATCTGGCCCTGAGCAACTTTCTCCCAGCTTGGGGCGAGTGAATCTTCAAAGTCGGCCATGAATACTTTTACATTTGCATTCAGAGCGTTGATGATCATTTTACGATCAACAGGGCCGGTAATTTCAACACGACGATCAAGCAGATCTGAAGGAACCCCTTTAATTGACCAATCGCCTTCACGAATTGCTTTCGTTTCTGGTAAGAAATCAGGCAATGTTCCACCGTCAATCTCAGCCTGACGGACTTTACGTGCCTCTAGCAAGCCACCCACGCGAGGGGCAAACGCTTTGGCCAGCTCTACAACAAATGCATTGGCTTCTGGCGTAAAAATCTCTTTGTATTCGGGTGTCATTTCACCCAAGAATTTCAGTTCTGACGTAGACATAAATTATGACCTCTAATCATCGGCAGGCCAATTATAGAATTAGCCCTATTAAATTTGTTCGACAATTCTAGTCTTTTTTCATTATTTGACAAGGCAGCCCATCTTATCTTTAATATAAGTTTTCTAAATACTAGGCGACAACTTGAGTATCATTCAAGAAAATAGCTTCTATAAACAAAACCGCCTCAAACAGCTTCGTGCCTTTTGTGTTGCCGCAGAGACCGGTAGTTTTTCCAAGGCTGCTGAACTACTAGACCTAACGCAGCCTTCTATCTCACTGCAGATCCAATCACTCGAAAAAGATATGGAGGTGACCCTCTTCCACCGAAATGGTCCAAAAATAAGTCTAACCAAGATGGGCAAAGAGCTGCTCCCTATCGCCCAACCTCTCGTTGATCAAATTGATACGCTTCCATCAATTTTTGCAAGCCACCTCAAGCAAGATGAGGAAACCGAACTCAACATTGCTGCTGGAGAATCAACCATTCTCTATATCCTTCCTCCCGTTATTGAGAAGTTCAAAAAAGCACACCCCAATGTCACCATCAAATTACATAATGAGACAGGCAAAAACAGCCTGAACTTACTGAGAGAAAATCGAGCCGAGTTTGCGGTAGGTACCATTCGTGATATCCCTGGTGATATTCAATATAGAGGGATCTATAATTTTGCTCCTGTATTAATACTGCCTTACGGCCACCCCTTGGCAACACAAAAAGACATCACCCTGACTCAGATTAGCAAGTACGAGCTCATTATCCCTCCACCTCATTTTAGTACCTGGACAATCGTGAATAGTGTTTTCAACGAACACAATGTCCCTTATAAGGTTTCCCTTGAAGCCGGCAGTTGGGAGGTAATTAAAAAATATGTTGAGTTAGGGCTTGGGATTTCAATTGTAACCAGCGTCTGCCTTACCGGCTCAGAAAGACTAATAACACGCCCTTTACCTGGATTCTTTCTAAACCGAAACTATGGTGTTCTGCTGCTCAAAGGCAAATCACTAACCCCTGCAGCTCACCACTTTATTGAGCTGATGGACCCTAGTTTTTTCCAGTCACCCGCCACACTTTCCTAGAATCAGAATTTGATTTCTATAGCCCACAAAAACCAAACACCTTAATAAATTAGGTGACCAATCTAACTATGCCACTACAACTGGAAGGGGCAAACAGCCATTAATCTGGCCTACGCACACGTCAATAACAAAAACACAGGCGGCAAAGACTACCAGTCTTCGCGTAATTCTAACGTATCGCTATTAATCCACCTTAAACGCTTCATATTGCCTTCCAGGGTAAAACCCAACGGCCGCCTTCAACATCAATAAACTTTGCTTCTATTCCGTAAGCACGCTTAAGCATTTCGTTATTTAGAACCTTTTCAGGCACATCATCAGCTAAAAGCGTTCCATTATTGAGCAATACAACTCTGTCGCAAAAACGCATCGCCAAATTTAAGTCATGAAGCACCACAACAACCGCACCGCCACCACGTGCTACATTAGAAAGTAGCTCCATTACTTCCAGCTGGTGAAGTGGGTCAAGCGATGCAACCGGCTCATCTGCCAACAGAAATTCAGGCTCAGAAGCCAGTGCTCGCGCAAGCATAACCCGAGTTTTCTCGCCACCGGACAAGGTGCTTACTGTGCGACCTAAAAGATGGCTAATATCCGCATCTTGCATCACTTTTTCGATCACACTGTAATCATTTTCGTCCAATCGCCTTCTTTGATGAAGATAGGGCGTCCGGCCCAGCTCAACAACGCGTTCCACGGCCAAAGGCCATCCACACTCAGCACCTTGAGCAAGATAGGCAATTCGGCGGCTTAGCAATTGCTGATCGAACATTGGAATCGGCTTCTCATCCAATTCAACATGGCCGGAATCGAGTTTCTGCAAACCTGCAAGCGCTCGAACTAAGGTCGTTTTTCCCGCACCATTTGGGCCAAGCAAACCAATAAGCTTTCCATGAGGAATCGATAGGCTAACGTTATCAAGAACCAATTGATTGCCAAACTCAACTGAAATTTCGAGCGCATCTAGATGCTTCATAACAGTTGCCGTCGAGTCTTAAGTACAAGATAGAGAAAAAATGGCGCACCGATTAAAGAGGTTAAGACACCCAGTTTTAGCTCTTGTCCTGTTGATAATAGACGCACAGCAATGTCTGCCACTAATAGCAAAAGCGCACCACCCAACGCACTCGCTAATAAAAGCTTACCCGGTTGGTGGCCTACAAATGGACGCAATAGATGCGGAACAACCAGCCCAACAAATCCAATACCCCCCGCCACTGAAACAGCGGCTCCAACCGATAGTGCAACGCCAACAATGATGCGTAACGTTAAACGATTAAGATTAACACCCAAACTTCTTGCCGTATCCTCACCAAGCGCCAATGCATCAAGCCCTCGCCGGCAAGAGATCAGAGAGAAAACCCCAATCACCATAAGTGGCACAGCTATCTGAACATGCTCAAAACTTCGATCGGCTAATGAGCCCATTAACCAGAAAAATATCTCTGTTGCCGCATAAGGATTAGGTGAAAGGTTCAACGCCAAAGCTGTCAGCGCACCCGACAAACTTGTAACGGCAATGCCGGCCAAAATCAGCGTTAAAATGCTGCTTTCACGCCCCGCTAACAGATATAAAAAGATAACCGCCAGCATCGCGCCCGTTATCCCCCCTATCGGCAGGGCCAATGGGAAAATCGCTGCGGCTCCAGAATAAAAAGCGATCACCGCACCTAATGAGGCACTGCCAGAAATCCCGATAACTCCTGCTTCTGCTAGAGGGTTTCGTAACAGTCCCTGAAGAGCCGCGCCGGATATACCAAGCGTCGCTCCGATAAAAATGGCTAAAATAGTCCGTGGCAGCCGGATTTCCTGAAGAATAACCGCAGCCACAGAAGATGAGCCTCCAAAGAGAGTCCATTCACTAGAAAAGAGATCAATTGAAACTGGACCGACAAAGAGAGAAACGAAAAATAGTGCGAATAGCACAACTGACATTAAAGCCAACAAAGCCAGCTCACATCTATGGCTTGCTCTACCCCGCTCGGCTAAACTTAGGTTATCGTCTACTGACAATCTCTTTCCTTTTCTGCGCCAAAATTTCAACCGCCTCTGCGATCACAGGTGTCGCGCAAATCCATAGTGCATCGGGAATAATTACGCGTGCCTGCCCACGATCACTCTCACCCCAAAATCGTTTAAGTGCTGGATGATCAAGTAATTTCTGCGCTAATGAATGACGGTCTTTATTATAACTTCCCAGTATTAGCAGATCAGGCTCTGCCTCTATCAGCTTTTCAAGTGGATAAAACCCAAATGAGTCAACACCCGATTTCTCTGAGAGATTCTCAAAACCGGCATGATTTAGTACCTCGGTGGTAATCGATTTTTTTCCTGCCGTAAAACCATTAGCATAGTAGACTGCTGCCACTAAATTCTCATCACCACTGCTTTTAGCTTGCGCGATCCGCCGATCCATTTCTCTTAATTGACGTTCCGCCTTCTCGCGTTCTCCCAACAGATCGGCGACTTTTAAATACTGCTCGCGCATCGCCTTCATACTTTCTGGAATAGATAGTTCTACAACCCGAAACTCCTTCTTTTTAAGGTAGGAAACTGCAGGGCGTGCAGTAAAACTCCCAGCCAAAACCAGATCTGGGTTCATTTTTAAAATCTCTTCAGCGCTGCCAGAATTAACCGGATATTCTGCCGCCTCTTTAGCTAAATAAGAAAGCTCTGGATCAACCGAAAGATTAGTTAATGAGACAATTGATTCAGGCTCTGACAACTGCAAAAGCAGCTGATCTGCGCAAAGATTAAGTGAGACAACGCGCTGAGGTTTAGCAGCTAGAGCCAGCTCGGGTAATAAAATAAAAACAAAATAGAGAATAAACCAGCGCATCAATACAATAATATGTGGAGATAAATTGATTCTATCAGAACTAGCCAACTGGAAAGCCACAGACCAAGCTAGTTGGTCTGTGGCTTCCATAATTTACATTTAGGGCTGATATCGCACAGTCAACATTGCAGTCGTGCCATCTGTGTTATAGCCAGATGCCATTCTGTACTCTTTACCGAACAGATTAGCCACTTTGCCTTGCAACAACCAGTTCTGGCAAATCGGATATTCCGCACGAAGATCAAGTGTTGCATAACCTCCTAACCTCCTTGTATTTGCCACATCATCAAATCGTCGTCCTTCCGCAAAAAGTGTAAAACCAACACGGCCTTTACCTAAGTCATGATCCGCATCTAGGTTGAATGACTGCTCTGCACGCCTTGCCAACACATTACCTTTATTAGTACTACCTGACTCACGGTTTTCTGGATCAATCAATGTCAAAGAACTATTTAAATTCCAGCCGGAAATTTGTGTAGAAACGCCCATTTCAACACCTCTAATACGTGCTTTCGAAATGTTATTTGCTCCCCCGAAAGGCAGGCTTGGGGTGATGTGCATTGGATCATATGCAATCAGATCATCCACCTCAGTTTCAAAAACAGAAACATTCCAATCGCCCCATGATTCATTACGACTAAAACCTAGCTCATAAGTTTCAGATCGTTCAGGATCAAGATCAGAGTCACCATAACCTGGAAAATAGAGTTCATTAAACGTAGGCGCTTTAAACGCTTTTCCAAAAGATGCTGTTATTCGCAATCCATCGTCAAATGTATAGCCCCACCCAATATTGCCGGTTCCATGATTTCCGAACTGTTCATTATCATCTGTGCGTAAAGCGATTAGAATATCGTGACGACCAAACTCTCCCTTATACTGCCCAAACAGCCCTTCATTGCTGCGCGTAGTCTCAGTATAAGTTGTATCACTATCAACCTTATCATCTTGGTAGTCGTAACCAAGTGTCAATATGTGCCCTTCTGACACTGCAAAATCATTCTGCCAACTAAAACTATCCCGCTTCGTATTAAAATAGCTTATTGAACCATCAAAACTCTGCCTGTTACTTGATCTATCACGGCTTTGCCCCCCTGATAGTTTTACATCCCAATTCTTTGCCGGTGAAAAACTAACCTTTCCGCCTACAACTTGTTGGATAAAATCAGTTTCATTTGGCACAAAGAAGAAAGGGGAATAACCGCCATCAAAATGCGTATCACCTTCGCTATACAAACCATGAACTTCAACATCCACTGCATCTGCAAAACGATGGCCCAGGCGAAATGAACCAGACTCATTACGATAACTATCGCTATCTGATTCTTTTGTATAGCATCCTGTTACTGTCGAGTCACAGGAATTAAAACCACCTGTTTCTTCATGACTACCGTTCAGCGCATACCAAGTGTCACCATTTTTTCCCGAAAAACCGCCTGAAACAAGATGAGAATCATGACTCCCTGCACTGATGGAAAAAAAAGGTCTGAAAACATTTCCAGTCTGCCGAGTGAAAATCTGTATTACACCGCCAATTGCATCCGAACCATACAAGGCGGAACGTGGCCCCCGCACCACTTCAATCCTTTCAATGCTATCAACAGGTAAAAATTGATAAGCCGTACTTCCAAGTGTCGCCGACCCAACTTTTACTCCATCAATTAACACCAATACATGATCAGATTCTGTTCCTCGCATAAAAACAGACGTTTGCTTACCTTTTCCTCCATTATTTACAATGGAAACGCCTGGCAGCCTTTTTAAAATATCGTCTAACGAATTGGCCTGTAAACGCTCAATATCATCACGTGTTACAACTGAAACAGATGCAAGAGTCTCGTCAACTGTCTGAGCAGTTCTTGTTGCTGTCACAACCATCGGCGGACTAACTTCAGTTGCTGCATTCACTAATTGCGGCACAACCACAGAAACAAGAGCGAGTGCTCCAGCATTAATTTTTTGATACATAATTTCCTCTTTCGCGCTCACCCGCGCTAACAATAAATAAACGGGTACGGAGGAAAACAGCAATCAGAGACAGGTTGAGTAAACCTTGTAGATTGGGTGGGGCCCTCCGCAACACCTATGAACGCTTCAGGCAGGTCTCCGGGCTCATAAGTGGCTTTCGCCAGACTGACAACCTTCCCATTCTCTTTCAGCCGTTTCTAACTGAAATACAAACAGTGGTATTTTGCCAGCGTTTACTTATCTACCGTTGCGGGGGCAGCGTCGGGATTAGTTTTAAAAAAACCTGACCGACTTCCAATTTCACCTGCGAAACTGCAGGAACCTTGAAGCAAGTGCCAATTTTAATTGAACAAGTGGTTTACTGTCAAAGACAGATCCTTTTATATCTAGATTTACAAGAGTCACCAGAACAGCCAATGAGTTGGAACTTCACCATATTTAAACCGTGCGTTGAGGATTACCGAAGCCTGCGCATCAGGTATAATTACCCATTTCGTTAATAGAGCAATTCATGGTCTGGAAACCCCGAGTCACCGTTGCTGCGGTCATCGAGCGCGATGGTCGCTTTCTTGTTGTAGAAGAGGAGACCTCAAGTGGTCTCGCCTTCAACCAACCTGCTGGTCACTTAGAAGAGGGTGAAACGCTGGTCGATGCTGTGATCCGTGAAACACTTGAAGAGACAGCGTGGCATTTTCGCCCCGAATCAATTATTGGTATTCACCTCTGGGAACATCCTCAGAAAGAGGAGACATTTTTGCGCGTCAGTTTCAAAGGAGTCGTCACGCAACATGATGAAACTTTACCGCTCGATGATGGCATTGTTCAGGCACTCTGGATGAGCCGCGAGGAGTTGGCGGCCCAAAATGAGAAGCTAAGAAGCCCGTTAGTATTAAGCACAATCGATGATTATTTTGCAGGCGAGCGTTACCCCCTTTCACTTCTTAAATCACTTTTAAAAGAGGCATGAGCAAACCACTCAATGTGATCGTCGGCATGTCTGGTGGAGTTGATTCATCTGTATCGGCCGCCCTACTCATCGAACAGGGTTACAACGTTACCGGTCTTTTTATGAAGAACTGGGACGAGGATGATGGCACCGAATATTGTACCGCTATTGAAGATCTAGCTGACGCACAACAGGTATGCGATCGTCTTGGTATTCCGCTGAAAACCGTCAATTTTGCTGCAGAGTACTGGGACAATGTTTTCGAAACTTTCCTACAAGAATACCGCGCTGGGCGCACCCCTAACCCAGACATTCTCTGCAATAAAGAGATCAAGTTCAAAGCATTCCTCGATTATGCCAAAGATTTAGGTGCTGACTTTATCGCTACTGGCCACTATACCCGCGTAGACCAGCACGATGGAGAACACCGATTACTTAAGGGTCTGGACAACAACAAAGACCAGAGCTACTTTCTTTACACCCTAGGTCAAAAGGCGCTTTCAAAAACACTCTTCCCTATCGGAGAGTTAGAAAAGCCAGAAGTTCGTCGCCTTGCTGAAAAATACAATTTTGGTAACAGCCGCAAGAAAGATAGCACCGGTATCTGCTTTATTGGTGAGCGTAAGTTCCGCGATTTTTTGCAACGCTATATCCCTGCTCAGCCAGGAGAAATGCGAGATCCAGAGGGCAATCTAATCGGCAAACACCAAGGGTTGATGTACTACACACTCGGGCAACGGCGTGGTCTGGATATTGGTGGCCGTAAAGAGGCCGGCGATGAACCTTGGTATGCTGTAAGTAAAGATTTAGAAAACAACATCCTCATTGTCGCACAGGGGCACAATCACCCGCTCCTATTTAAAACGCACTTGGAAGCAAACACACTTGACTGGACAAGCAACAAACCACCTGCAGGCAGTTTCCGTTGTCAGGCAAAAACCCGTTACCGCCAACAAGAGCAACCCTGCTTCGTAGAACTTATCAATGAGGACCGTTGCAAAGTGACCTTTGATGAGCCGCAACGGGCAATCACACCTGGGCAGTCTGTTGTCTTTTATCTTGATGAGCAATGTTTAGGCGGCGGGGTTATTGATAAAGCTTATAATCTGGCTGAACATTATGATTAACCGTTCTCTCGTTAAAACCTTTACCCATAAAATGTCTATCTTATGAAAATCGGTTTAGCACTTGGAAGTGGCTCTTCGCGCGGCTGGTCTCATATTGGTGTCATCAAAGCACTGAATGAGCAGGGTATTGTTCCAGATATTATTTGCGGCACCTCAATCGGGTCATTAGTTGGCGCCTCTTATGTCGCAGGCAACATGAGCAAGTTAGAAGCCTGGGTTTGCTCTCTAAGCCGGTTTGAAACAGCGCGCTTTTTCGAAATCAATCGCTCACTGAATGGTTTTGTTAATACTGAGAGATTGCACCACTTCTTAAATAAATTCGTCGCGAGTGATGAGCTGGTAATTGAGGCTCTCCCCAAAAGATACGCCAGCGTTGCAACCGACTTAGAAACTGGGCGTGAAGCTTGGTTAACTGAAGGCTCTATACTGGAGGCAGTTTGGGCCTCAATCTCATTACCAGGCCTCTTTCCCGCGATCAATAACAATGGCAAATGGCTTGTTGACGGTGGTCTAGTCAACCCCGTTCCCGTTTCAACTTGCCGAGCACTTGGCGCTGATATCGTTATAGCTGTTAACTTGAATGGCGACATTGTTGGTAAACATTTTCAACAAACAAAAGCCGTTGCTAAACCTACCAGCGATATAGTGGGTAAAATTACAGGCCTTGTTTCAGAATATACTGCCGCCGTTCTACCTGTTACTAAAACTAAAATGCAGCCACCCGGCCTGCTCGATGCAATCGCGGGCTCGGTAAATATTACCCAAGATAGAATAACAAGAAGCCGAATGGCTGGAGATCCTCCAGACATCATCCTCTCTCCAAAACTGGCTCATGTTGGTCTTCTTGAGTTTTATCGTGCAGATGAAGCAATAGATGAGGGCAGAAAATGCGTACAGAGAATGCTCCCTGAAATAGAACACATATTAGGCATCAACTAACACCGCCAGAACAACAAAACAAACAATTAAACTTTTAAATTCAATTAGGTAAGAAAATAATGACAGATTTTACTTTAACCGCATTATCCCCTATCGATGGTCGCTACGGCAGCAAAGTTAACGCTTTACGCCCTATTTTTAGTGAGTTCGGTCTGATCCGTGCCCGCACTACTGTGGAAGTCCGCTGGTTACAGGCACTTGCAGCAGAGTCCGCCATCGCTGAAGTGCCCTCTTTTAGCAACGAGGCAAATCAAGTATTGGATGCTATTGTCTCCGGCTTCTCAGAAACCGATGCAGCTCGCGTTAAGGAGATCGAACGAACTACTAACCATGATGTGAAAGCAGTCGAATATTTTCTTAAAGAGAAGATTGCCGAAAACCAGGAGCTGCTTAAAGTAAGTGAATTCATCCACTTTGCCTGCACCTCAGAAGATATTAATAACCTCTCTTACGCACTAATGCTTAAAGAGGGGCGTGATGAAGTTTTCCTGCCACAAGTTGCCGAGATTATTGAATCAATCAGAGGACTTGCTCACCAGTATGCTGCCGTTCCAATGCTTTCTCGTACGCATGGGCAAACAGCTTCTCCCACTACCGTCGGTAAAGAGTTTGCCAATGTGACCGCCCGCCTTCAGCGCCAACAGCAACAAATTGCCAAAGTCGATCTACTCGGTAAAGCAAATGGTGCAGTGGGTAATTTTAATGCCCATCTTTCTGCTTATCCTGAGCTTGATTGGGAAAGCTTCTCTAAAGCCTTTATCGAATCACTCGGTGTCACCTTTAACCCTTACACCATTCAGATTGAGCCACACGATTACATGGCTGAATTGTTCCACTCAATCTGCCGTTTCAATACGATTCTGATTGATTTTGACCGTGATGTTTGGGGTTACATTTCGATGGGATTTTTCAAACAGAAAACCATCGCTGGCGAAGTAGGCTCTTCAACCATGCCGCATAAGGTGAATCCGATTGATTTTGAAAACTCCGAAGGTAACCTTGGTCTTGCAAATGCCATCTTGGGCCACTTGGCTGAAAAACTACCACTTTCCAGATGGCAGCGTGATTTGACTGATTCGACCGTTCTCAGAAACCTTGGTGTCGGCATCGCACATACCAGCATTGCAATTCAGGCAACGCTTAAGGGAATCAGTAAGCTTGAACTAAACGAAGAGCGACTAGCCGCCGATCTGGATGCAAACTGGGAAGTGCTTGCTGAGCCAATCCAGACCGTTATGCGTCGTTATGGCATTGAAAAGCCATATGAAAAATTGAAAGAGCTAACACGCGGAAATCGCATTAATGCTGAAGGCTTGAAAACTTTTATCGACAAACTAGAAATGCCAGAAGCGGCGAAAGAAGAGCTACGGCAGCTAACACCAGCCACTTACATTGGTTGTGCAACCGAGCTTGCTAAAAAAGTCTAATTTTTGTGACAACAAACACAAAACTTTTGAAGTCTACGACTATCCTTATCGCAAGGTTTCGTTATTGCTTGCTTCGTTCTGATCACCCAATCAAACATCTTTTTTGATGTATTGAACTAGGTTAGCTAGAAACCCAAACCGGACTAGGAAATCTCCCTCTTAGTCCGGTTTTTTTATGCTCTCCATTTTTAGTAGCTACCTTTGGCTGAGCCTATGATAATCTGCTGCTCTAATGTTAAAAGTATCCACAAACATCTCCATTCCCGATGATGAAATTGAGCTTCTAGCCATTCGCGCTCAAGGTGCAGGTGGGCAAAATGTTAATAAGGTCTCTTCAGCAATCCATTTGCGCTTTGATATAAACCATTCTTCATTGCCCGACTTTTACAAACAGCGGTTAATTGCGCTTAGAGACAGACGAATTAACAAAGCGGGTGTGATTATCATAAAAGCCCAAAAATTCAGGACTCAAGAGAAAAACAGGGAGGATGCTCTGGAACGTTTGCAGTTATTAATCAAGAGCGTCTCCTTTGTAGCAAAAGTCAGGAAGCCAACCAAGGCAACCAAAGGCTCACAAAAAAGACGGCTAGATAGCAAAACAAAGCATTCGAAAACAAAGTCGTTGCGAGGCAAGGTTTTCGAATAAAAGTAGAACTTATTTCGATTTGACCTCGTTGGATTTTTTTAGCCAAACATTATTTTCAGCTTTCGGTTGGCTGTCGAGATAAAGTGATTCCACCTTCTCTCTCGCCCACGGAGTCTTTCGCAGAAACTTTAAGCTAGAGGAGATGGTCGGATCTTTTTTGAAACAGTTTATCGAAATACGACAACCCAGCTCTTCCCAACCATATTTCTCAACAAGAAAAGTCACGACCATTTTAAGCGTGATGCCATGTAACGGATCTTTGGTACGCATATCAGCTATTTGGTTTATCCGTACTTTTTTCTTTAGTTTCTGCCTTTTTTACACGAATTTTTTGGTCATCGACTAACCGGCCATTAAGCCCTTTCATCGCTGCTTTTGCCTCACCCACTTTCGGCATCTCGGCAAAGCCAAACCCTTTTGAACTACCACTCTCTTTATCAATCACTAATGCACAAGATTGAACAGTTCCATAGGATTCAAATAGTTCGCGAAGTTCTGCTTCTGAAGTGCTGCGAGGAAGGTTTCGTGCCAATAATTTCATCAAATCACCATATAAAATAAATGCCTGCATACTATACAGACTTAAGGGCAGTTGCGGGATCCCATGCATGTGAGTATTCTCTTAAATTATAGATGAAGCCAAAATATGAAGGAGAGTTCAGATGAAACAGACAAACAAACTTGTAGCAGCTGGAATCGTTGTACTTTTGGTCGGTTGTGCTGGCCCAAATCCCTATGGTAATTCAACTGAAAATTATGGTGAGAGTGAGGCCAACCAAACGCTGCGTGTCACCAATGGAACGATTATAGATTTAACGCCGGTAACCATTGATTCCGAAGGCAATCTAATCGGAAAAGGCGCAGGTGCTTTAATTGGTGGACTTGGCGCAAGCACTATAGGCAGTGGAACTGGCAGTGATGTTGCTGCAGTCGCCGGTGCTGTCATCGGCGGCATTATCGGCAATAAAGCTGAAGAAGCTTACAACAAGGCCAACGGTGTGCAAATAACAGTTGAATTACCCAATGGTCGAGTACAGGCAATTGTCCAAGAGGTGAATGAGAATGTTCACTTTAGACGCGGTGATCACGTCAGAATTATTCGCACTCCTTCTGGAAAATCACGCGTAATGCAGTGATCTAAAACAGTTAACTATTCATCTTTAATAACTTGTAATCTTCACTGTGCTTATCGCCGAAAAAAGTTGATTTGTTAAATCTAATCTGGACAGGCTTTTTCCTGATCGCTTTTTTAACCGCCTGCTTCAAACTGGTCTTTCTCGGTGACAGTGCTGTTTTTGGGCAGATAATGGAGGCGCTTTTTGTGCTCTCCAAAACCGCTTTTGAGATTGCTTTAGGGCTGACCGGTATTCTTGCTCTGTGGCTTGGCATTATGAAAATTGGAGAAAAAGCGGGCTTTATTCAGCTGCTCGCTCGCTTCTTATCCCCGCTGTTCGCACGTTTGATGCCTGAAGTTCCAAAAGATCACCCTGCACTCGGCTCAATGGTTATGAATATTGCCGCCAACGCACTAGGCCTTGATAACGCGGCCACCCCTCTAGGCATTAAAGCGATGAAGGAGCTTCAGAGCATTAATCCAGAGCCAGCCGCTGCCAGCAATGCTCAAATTCTTTTTCTAGTGATTAATACCTCGGCTGTGACCCTCTTCCCCGTCACTATATTTACTTACCGTGCACAGATGGGTGCTGCCAACCCAACCGATGTTTTTATCCCAATCCTGATCGCCACCTATTGTTCGACATTATGTGGCCTTTTCGCAGTCTCTTATGTTCAAAAAATCAATCTATTCGACCGTATAATTTTGAGTTATTTCGGGGCTTTTACGGCATTAATCGGGCTAATTTTGATCTATTTTTCTTCTCTTGACCAAGAGACAATGCAATTGCAGTCTGCATTGATCAGCAATTTCATCCTTTTCTCTCTTGTTATCACATTTATAGCTGGTGCACTCGTTAAAAAAGTTGATGCCTACTCAGCATTTGTCGAAGGTGCCAAAGAGGGATTTCAAACTGCAGTTACCATTATCCCTTTTCTAGTGGCTATGCTCGTTGCCATTGGTGTATTTAGAGCGAGTGGTGCGCTTGATCTCCTAATGGATGTTGTTCGTCACCTGGTTGAATTAATGGCTTTTGACAGCCGCTTCATCGACGCCCTTCCAACCGCCTTGATGAAACCATTAAGCGGCAGTGGTGCCCGCAGCATGATGGTTGATACTATGCAAACCTTCGGCGCCGACTCATTCGCCGGAAGGCTTGCCTCTATCGTACAAGGCAGTACAGAGACTACATTCTATGTACTTGCCGTCTATTTCGGATCGGTAAAAATCAAACATATTCGCCATGCATTAAGTTGTGGCCTAATTGCTGATTTTGGAGGTATTTTTGCCTCAGTATTTATCTGTTACTGGTTTTTTGGATAAAGGATAAACTTTTGACAAACGCAGCTATCATTTCTTTAATCAGTATATGGCTATTCTACTTCGGCCTGCACTCATTTCTCGCTTCACTCTCCTTCAAAAAACTCATTGCAGAATTCTTTCCTGGTTTTATGCCTGCGTATCGGCTCACCTTCAATATCATCGCCATTATTCTGCTCTTTCTGCCACTCGGCTTTATCTATATGGCACATGGAGAGCCGCTTTGGCAGTGGCATGGAGTTCAATCATGGATTGCAAACGGACTGGCTCTTGCAGCCCTCGCTCTATATGTTTGGTCGTTACGATTCTATGACTCATCAGAATTTTCCGGATTCCGCCAGTTGCATAACAAAGTTAGAACCGTTGAAGATCAAGAGCAGTTCTGCCTATCACCTCTTCATCGTTATGTCAGACATCCCTGGTATTTTCTCGCTTTAATCTTGATCTGGACGCGAGAGATGGATCTTCCAACGCTGATAAGTGCCATTATGATTAGTGGTTACTTTATCGTCGGATCACGATTAGAAGAGAATAAGCTCATTGTTTACCACGGTGAGCGCTATCAAAAATATCGTCAAAAAGTTTCAGCTTTATTTCCCTTACCTTGGAAGTTTTTAACCGCGGAAGAGGCGGAAAAACTGACCAAACTACGTTAAATAGCGCAATCTTTTAGACTAGATGCGTCGTAGATAAATTTATACCTTTTGCCTATTGCGAACCCAATAAGAAACAAACAATAATACGACCGGTCGTTCTAAAAATTAAACCAAAATACTAACAAAGAGGAAGGAGAAATTATGAAACTGGAAACAATTGCGCTGCATAGCGGTTATGAAACAGATCCAACCACCAATTCAGCAACAACCCCTATTTATCAAACAACTTCCTATACATTCGATAGCACTCAACATGGTGCCGATCTATTCGACCTAAAGGTTGTCGGTAATATTTATACTCGCATCATGAATCCGACCACTGCGGTGCTAGAACAGCGCCTTGCAGAGATGGAAGGTGGTATTGCAGGACTTGGGCTTGCTTCTGGCATGGCTGCTATTACCTACGCAGTTCAGTGCATTACATCAGTCGGTCGAAATATCGTTAGCACTAGCCAGTTGTATGGTGGCACCTATAATTTTTTCGCACACACACTGCCTCAGCAGGGTGTTGAAGCTCGATTCGCATCGTATGATGATTTCGAAGGACTTGAGAGACTCATCGATGATAAAACCAGCGCACTATTTTGTGAATCAATCGGCAATCCTGCTGGCAATGTGGTTGATATTGAGAAGCTGGCGGAAATTGCTCACCGTCACGGTGTCCCTTTAATTGTTGATAACACGGTCGCCACACCAATTCTCTGCCGCCCTTTCGAACATGGTGCAGACATTGTTATTCATTCTCTGACCAAATATATCGGTGGCCACGGTACAACAATCGGCGGCATGATTATCGATTCAGGAAAGTTTGACTGGGCTGCAAATAAAGATCGCTTTCCAATGTTGAATGAGCCCGACCCTTCATATCACGGAGTGGTCTACACAGAGGCACTTGGCCCCGCTGCTTTTATTGGCCGTTGCCGTGTCGTACCTCTGCGTAACACCGGTTCTGCGCTTGCACCTCATAGCGCATTTTTACTTCTGCAAGGACTTGAAACACTTGCTCTACGTATGGAACGCCACTGTGAAAATGCACTACATGTTGCACAGCACCTAAACGATCATCCGCAAGTTGAGTGGGTTAAGTACGCAGGCCTTGGTAGCAACACCGATTACGATACATGCCAGAAAACTTGTGGCGGTGACGCGTCTGGTATTCTCAGTTTTGGCATCAAAGGCGGCGCAGAGGCAGGTGGTAAATTTATCGATGCACTGCAGATGATTCTACGACTTGTAAATATCGGCGATGCCAAATCTCTTGCCTGTCACCCGGCCTCAACCACACACCGTCAGCTCAGCCCTGAAGAGTTAGCAACCGCTGGCGTAAGTGAAGATATGGTTCGTATTTCAGTTGGTATCGAACATATCGATGATATTATTGAAGATATTGATCAGGCGCTAGAAGCCGCTAAAACTTAAGCCCCTCCCTCCTGAAACCTCCGAGCCAACTCTCGGCTCGGAGGGCTTTTCACCCTCCCTTCTCCCCTTCAATTCATTCGCATTATCAATGCAGGTTATAATCAACACTGATTTTTAAACCTCCCTCTTAAGTTAATGCGCGTAAATCTAAAAACACTTGGCTGCCGCCTGAATGAAGCTGAGCTGGAAAACTGGGCACAAAATTTTCAGAAAAATGGCCATCAAATTGTCAAAGCAACAGATGAAGCTGATCTTGTCGTGCTAAATACCTGCGCGGTAACAGGCGAAGCCGTTCGCAAATCCCGCCAGTCTATTCGCCGCATTCATAGAGGAAACCCAAAGGCAAAGCTTGTCGTTAGTGGCTGCTATGCCTCTTTAAAACCAGAAGAGGTGGCAGAATCACTCGGTGTTGATTTGGTGGTTCTAAATCAGAATAAAGACCAACTAGTTACGTTGGCAGAAACTGAACTTGACCTAAAAAGTATGCCTCAACTTTCCACTGAACCTGGCGAAGTAGCCCTGTTCAGCCGTGGCCGACAACGTGCTTTTGTTAAGGTACAAGATGGCTGTCGTTACCGTTGCACCTTCTGCATCGTTACGCATGCGCGTGGAGAGGAAAGAAGCCGTCCTATCAGGGATATTATCGAGGAGATTAATCACCTGCATAATCAAGGGATTCAAGAGGTCATCCTAACGGGTGTTCATCTTGGAGGTTATGGCAGCGACCTCGAGCAAAACCTTGCTGAGCTTGTTAAGACAATCCTTTCTGAAACAACTTTACCAAGACTTAGGCTTGGGTCACTCGAACCTTGGGATTTGCCAGAAGACTTTTTTCAACTATTTAAAAACAGTCGGTTAATGCCACACCTTCACCTTCCCCTACAAAGCGGTTCTGATAGTGTCCTTAGGCGAATGGCAAGGCGTTGCAAAACAGAGGAATTTAGCCAGATAATCAACGAAGCTCGAAGAGTAGTTCCTAACATCAACATCACCACCGATATCATTGTTGGTTTCCCTGGTGAAAGCGAGGGTGAATGGCAAGAAAGCTACCGCTTTATCAAACAAACCGGCTTTGGGCACATCCATATTTTCACCTACTCTCCTCGCGAAGGAACTAAGGCTTCCACACTTCCTAACCAGCTCACCCAAGCCGTAAAAAAAGAGCGCAGCCAAAAACTCCACCAATTAGCGAGCGCAATGAAGCACGCCTTCCTTGGACAGCAAGTTGGCCGTGAAGAGGCTATTTTATGGGAAGGAAATATTGACAGCATCGGTTCAGAAAATGCGACAATTTATGGTTACACACCTAATTACACAAGAGTTTCAACAGCCACAAAAAATGCCGCAAAGTTGATCAACTCCGTACAAATTGCTTGTCTCGATGAAATTTCCGCAGAGGGTGGGCATATCGAATCAACTGTTTAGGAGATGCCAAGCAAATGAACCTCTATCTGAATTATTTGTCCCATCTCTGACCTGCTCATAAGAGGCAGGCGCTTTCATTCGATATACCCAAGAGACAAAATCATGATAAAGAGACCACTGCCATCCCTTTTGTTTGCACTCTTTCTTTCATTTCAGCTGATCGGCTGCATGAGTGACTCGGCTTCAGAACATGATAGCTTTTCCATTGAAGAGCACCCTCAGCTTTCCGTTGCCACATTTGCTGGTGGCTGCTTCTGGTGCATTGAGGCAGGTTTTGAAAAGCTATCAGGCGTCAAAGAGGCTGTTTCAGGATTTAGTGGCGGATTGTTAGAAAGCCCAACCTATAAACAGGTCTCATCTGGACGTACAAAACATACTGAATCCGTTCAGGTCTATTACGACCCGAATGAAATCTCATACGAAACGCTTGTTGAAGCATACTGGCGGCAAATCGATCCAACCGATGCAGATGGCTCTTTTGTTGATCGTGGAAAACAATACCGCCCAGCTATCTTTTACCACGATGAGGTGCAAAAACAGGTTATAGAAAAGTCACTCAAAGCACTTATCAGCTCTGGACGCTTTAAAAGACAAATCGTTGTCGAAGTGACTGCTTTCACAAAGTTTTTTCCTGCTGAGGATTATCACCAAAATTACTACAAGGTAAACCCTGTCAGATATAACTATTACCGCAGCAACTCGGGACGTGACCAATATCTAGAGAAGACCTGGGGTGACGCGCTTAAAATCAAGACTAAAAGCCTTTCGAATTTAACACCCAATCATTATTCAAAACCCTCTAATGAAGTGCTCAAGGAGAAACTAACGAGAATTCAGTATGAGGTAACTCAAAAAGATGCCACAGAACCTCCATACAAAAATGAGCACTGGGATGAAAAACGTAAAGGGATTTATGTTGATATTGCTAGCGGTGAACCCCTTTTCTCATCCAAAGACAAATACGACTCAAAAACAGGTTGGCCGAGCTTCAGCCGTCCACTTCAAGCCGACAATATCATTAAGAAAAATGACTATAAGATGATTTTTCGACGAACTGAATTACGCAGCCGTTATGGTGACTCTCATTTAGGCCATCTCTTTGCTGATGGCCCCCAACCAACGGGACTTCGCTACTGCATCAATTCCGCATCGTTAAAGTTCATTCCTAAAGAACAACTCAGCGCAATGGGCTATTCAGAGTTTGAAGCTCTTTTTGAAGAGGGCAAAGAATAACCTTATTAAGGTATGAAGAGCACAACTAAGGAGATAGCATTTGCTCTATGAGCCCAGTGATAAAGAGAAGTTAATTTTCCTCTTTTGATGCATCAATAAAATAAGCTGTTGCACCAATCACAGCCGCAGGTGGAATAAGCAGGTTAAGCACCGGTACAGCTAGGCAAAAAGAGAGCAAACTGCCAAAGCCAAGAGCACCCATTCTTTTCTTCTTCATCAACTGGCGCTGTTCTTTAAACAAAACCCCCTGTGGCTCCAGTGGATAAGAACCATAGTCCAGTGCGAAGAACCACGCTCCAAATAAGAACCAAAGAAATGGAGCTACAATATTTAACCCTGGAATCATGAACAAGATCAACAAAGGAACCGCTCTAGTTATGAAGTAAGTCGTCCGTTCCAGTTCAGACATAATCGCTGGCAAAACCGTTTTCATTGCCGGTAAAGCTGAAGTTGATTCCAGCCTGTTTCCGCTTAGAATAATTGCTGCATTCTCTGCCAGCAACCCATAGAAAGGGGCCGCAACTAAATTTGCGAACATCACAAAGAAAAAGTAGGTTACCAAGATAAAACTAAGACCAAACAGAGGCCACAACAACCAACGCAGCCAATCTAGCCAATCAGGAATAAGCCAAGCCATCAGCTCAGCAAAATAGTGCTGAAGGACAAAGAAACCCAGAGCAAATAAGACAAGATTTATCAAAACTGGGAATAAAACAAAACGCCGCAAACCTGGCAACTTCAACATTCCTAACCCTTTCAGCAGACTGCTTGCTCCATATGCTGGGTTATTAAGTTTCTTACTCTCAAAATTGAACTTCATCTACGCATCTTCTCTTTAAGGGGCATGCGCGGATTATACCGAAAAATCTAGAGAGCTGGCTCGGCTGTTACACCCAGCGTATCAGAATACCTAAAAAATGATTTATCTTGATTCAGCAACCCATATGCACTGGGTGAGATCCCTTCGACACCAGAAAAAGACTTTTTAAGATCAACAAGGTAGGGATATCTTGCTCCTCTGTGGTTAATGGGTTTACCAATCTCCTGCATATCCATTCCGCCCCGTGCAGCAATCTTTTTCAGTGAGCGCCTACACAAAAAAAGCCATTTATCGACCCCTTTGATATCACAATATTCCTTCGCTGCTCTAATAAGCCCAAATAATATTTCAGGATAACTATGGTCGCTAACAAATGCTGTGGAGTGCCTATAGTTTGAAAGAATCGAAAGCCTTGATATCTCTGCAACAACTCCGCTATTCGCCGCCATATCAAACGACAATTCACCATTAACGATTTCTGTTATTGGCAATTTATGCTTTTCCGGCAATACAATTCTTAATGTTGCAACCCACTCAAGGGTAAGCTGATCTTGAACAATAAAATGCACCGCTTGGCCATCAAAATCATCTTTTTCCAAGCCATTCTCAAAATGACCCGCCTCTTCAAAACCTTTTTCAAGGCAATAAACCTGGTGGCGCAGTTGGTAATGAATCTCTTTACTACAATCAGTGTCAGCTAAAAACGCCCTATATCGACTATCAAACATCTTGCCTCCAGAGGTAAAAAAGCGGCTCCTTGCGCCAGTTATTATCAGCTTTCATCTTTAACTTCACTCTTGCTTTCTTCTGGAGCTGAAATTTCATCAGATTTGACCTTATTTGCTGGTTTCTCGGCAATTGTTGCAGCAATAACCTCATTTTTGCCTATCAATAACGCCTCACCATTTGCTGAACCTGCCACTGAAAAGGCCATTACGAATAATGGAATTAAGATTAAAGGCACCTGTTATCTCCAAAAATTGAATACGAATAGCCCTCCCTTTCATCGCAAAAGAATAGTTAAGGCATGCTTTTAGAGCTAAACATTACAATCATTGTGCCAATAAAATAAAATTACAGTATTTCATCGGCTTAGGAGAATACCAATAAGCTAGTCTCGCCAGGAACTGTCGCCAAATAACGACAACCAACCCAGAAGAGGTGCTTACTTACTGTTTTAAGTGGAGTTTAAATTGTCACTTTGAAGTAACAGTTTTAAACAGTGATGGATCTAGTTGATGGCGGTTTAATAATCGATAAAATTCCGTTCGATTCCTTTTTGCATATTTTGCAGCTTGAGTCACATTTCCTGATGTCATCTGCAGAATCTTAATCAAGTATTCTCTTTCAAACCCCTCTCGGGCCTCTTTAAATGAGAGCATCGAAACAGAATCATTCTTTAACGCATTTTGTACAACAGCCAAAGGGACAAGTGGAGTTGTGGACAAGGCAACTGTTTGACCCACTACATTGTGTAGCTGGCGAATATTGCCCGGCCAGTTGTAATTCACCAAAGCCTCCGTCGCTTCGGGTGAAAAACCTTTTACCTCCGCCCCAAAGTCAGCAGAAAACTCTGCCAAAAAGTGATTGGCTAGCAGAGGGATATCTTCCCGCCTTTCAATTAGTGTAGGTAACGCGAGTGAAACAACATTCAGACGGTAATAGAGATCTTCTCGAAAACTACCGGCCTTCATCGCCTCATCCAGATCAACATGTGTGGCTGAAACAATTCTCACATCGACAGGAACATCTTCTGTTGAGCCAACTGCCCTGACTTTATGTTCCTGCAAAACCCTAAGAAGTTTTACCTGAAAAGATTTTGGCATATCACCAATTTCATCCAGAAATAGCGTCCCCCCATCAGCGGCTCTGAATAGACCTTCGTAGTGGCTTGTTGCTCCAGTAAAAGCACCTTTGCGATGCCCAAACAGTTCTGACTCAAGCAAACTTTCAGGGATTGCACTGCAATTAACGGCAATAAAAGGCTTTTTTGCACGCGGACTTGCAGAATGAATTGCCTGTGCCAGCAGCTCTTTACCCGTTCCGCTCGCGCCTTCAATAAAGACGCTCATCTGTAGCTGGGCAACTCTTTTAGTCTGATTGAGCAACTCATTCATCAATGTACTACGCGTGATAATCTTTTCACGCCAAATCTCATTGGGCTCTTCCATCTCGACGGTTCCTGAAAAGCGAACAGCATCCTCAATTTGCTGAACCAACTCTTTACTATCGAATGGTTTAGTTAAGAAACCAAAAACACCCTTACGGGTTGCACTAACAGCCTCCTTGATTGTCCCATGAGCGGTTAGGATAATAACCGGTAGTGATGGATATTTTCTGTGCACAACATCAAAAAGTGCTAGGCCATCCATTCCCCCCATTTGTAGATCAGTAACAATCACTTGAGGTTTAAAAAGCGGTACTCTAGTTAACGCATCTTCGGCAGACAGGGCCGTCTGAAGCTCAAATCCAGCGGCACTTAGGCGTATAGATAATAATTTAAGCAAGCTCTCATCATCATCTATGAGCAAAACTTTGATTGCTGACATATTAATCAATCTCTTCTGTTAAGTGCTTTCTCAATCGACTTGATTGCATCAAGCTTCAATTCTAATACCTTGGCTTTTTCTTGTGACTCACTTGCTCTAGATTTTAGATCAAGTGCATAACGACTAACACCCCGCAATCGGTGTAATAGCAAGAGCTGATAATCAATAAATTCGATCAATTGCTTATCTATCGTAGCCTTACGCGCCCCCTCAAGTAGAGACAGTGCTTCAGAGGTACTTCCACAACCAGGTGTCACGGCAATTGCAAAGGAGAGTTTTAGTTGATTTAGGAGGCCGTTTTCCTTTTGCTCTTTTTCTAATAGGCCTTCACATGAAGCTGAACGCTCTTTAGCCGTTTTTTGTGCATACTCACCCAAAAATTGCTGTAACTGTTCCACTATTTCTGGCTCATAGGATTGATCTAACGGTGTTTGCCCAAAATTAGAAAAATTCGCACAGCCAGACAGCAGTAACAAAAACCCCAGCAAAGTATAATTTTTAATTATCATGACTAATTCTAGCTTGGCTCTAGTGGAAGCAAAAGGCTAAAACGCGCCCCATCCTTATAATTGGGATCCACTGCTAATGTTCCACCATGCGCTTCAACGTAATCCTTGGCAATCGCCAACCCAACACCACTCCCCTGCACCTGAATATCTCCTAGTGAACGTCCTTTAAAAAAGAGATCAAACACCTGGGATTGTTCCTCTACCGCAATTCCTGGGCCTTGATCTGAAATCTCAACAAGAACGTTATCATCTTGGTCTTCGGACATAAGCATTATTTGCCCATCTTGAGGTGAATACTTAACCGCATTAGATAACAGGTTATCAATGATTGTTTCTAATTTTTCTCTATCTGCAAAAAAAACAATCGGCTCAAGCTCTTTTTCTAGAGTAATCCCTTTCGATTTAAACTGAATTTTGTAACGTTCAATAAGCTCTTTAATCAGCAGGACTAGATCAACTTGCTCGATATTCAGACTGCTTTTTTGTGAGTTCAAATAACTATAGTTAAGAATATCTTCAATGAGATTGTTTAAATGCCCGCTGCTTGATTGAATAATCTTTACGATTTCCACCTGCTCACCATTCAGCTTGCCCACCACCTCATCAACAAGGAGCCCGCTTCCTTCATTAATTGATGCAAGTGGCGTTTTAAGATCATGGCTAACATGCTGTAAGAACTTCTGATTATCCTGCTCTAACTTTGTTAAGCGCAATCTTAGCCAATCTAATCTTTTTCCTAGCTGCTCAAGATCCTGTGGACCCGTAATACTCACTTCACTAGTGAAGTTCCCTTTTCCCATTTTTTTAATCGAACTATCAAGCTGCCTAATAGGACGTGCAATCCAGTAGGTAAAGAAAAGAACGAGCAAAATTGAGGCCGGCAACAAAAATGATGAGTGGGTGAGAATTCTCTTTTGCACCTCCGTCGATGCCCTGTTTAGCTGCGAGACCTCTTGATTAACAAGTTCGCTACTCGACAGCCAAAGCTCCTTCGCAATTTTATTCATTACCGAGAAATTCTCTAGCTGTATAACGACCTGTTCGCCGCTATTTTTCGAACCAATCACCTCAAAAAGTCCTTTTTCTAGCTCTGTTAACTCACTCAAGTTCCGTCTGGATTCACCTTCAATTTTCAGTGTTAGTAGCTGCTCCGTGGTTTTTAAAAACAGTTGCTGCTGATCTTGGAAGGCATTTAGAAGATCTGCATCATCTAAAATCTGATACTGGCGCAAACTTCGCTCCATATCTGTCAAATTCTCCATCAACATGCGGCTACCTTGAGTCATTTTAACGGCTCTATATACCGCTTTTTGGCTGAGCTTTGCCAACTCATCAACAGAATAAACTGCAGAACCAATAGCCAAAATCAATGGCAAACCGGCCAACAGAAAACTAACAAGAACAAGCCTCGCCAAAGAGTTTGGGCTGATTTTCTTTAGGAATCCAGAGTTAATCACAAAATAAAGCCATCACTATCAAATTTATCGGTCTATGGGGGCTGAGTTAGATTTTAAAAACTTAGAAAGAAGATTTGTCTAAAGCCTTCTGACCGCTTCGGCAATAATTGGCGCAAGCTGCACACTATTGGTAGCGTGCGGAATGCTGTCGCTACTGGCTATTTTACTAACCCCTAAATCCCTCAATGCCTGTTCAGAATCACCAGCAAACAAAGCATGACTCACTAAAACAGACACCTCACCAACACCCGCCGCTTTTAGTTTATCTACAGCACCCATTAAGGTTTTAGCAGTACTAGCCACATCATCAATAAGTACAACATGCCGGCCACTCACAGACACCTCAGGCAAATGAATAGAGACATCCCTATCACCATAGCGCTCTTTTTTCGCCACACCGTACTCTAGCCCAGCGTTAACTGCGATCTCTTCAACCCACTGCTTAGACTCTTCATCTGGGCCAAGTAAAAAGGGGTTATTTCCCTCCTTAAGAAGATAGTCTCCAAACAGTCCTGTCGCTGTCAGTGAAATAGCATTTTTAACTGGAATTGCCTCCTCTAACCGCTTGATCCTATGAAGATGAGGATCGACCGTAATCAAGTCATCAAACTGCTCTGAAAGCATTCCTCCTAATAACTTCTGGCTAACAAGCTCTCCTGGTTCGAACTCCTTGTCTTGTCTCATATAGCAAAGATAAGGGGCAACCAGAGTCAGCCATTTTACCGACCGACGTCTCAACTCTCTTGCAACCAACAATAGCTCGATCAGCTTTTCATTAGGCTGGTTGAGTGTTCTAAACAGTACAACATGATCTGCTAACTCAACCGGTAACGTTATTTTGCTCTCCCCATCTGGAAATGAATGCAACAAAATCGTTTTACATGGTACTGATAACTGTTCTGAAAGCTGCTTAGCCTGCGGCAAAGAGTCTTGGAACGCTAAAATAATCATCAAAATTCCACAAAAACAGGTGGAATCTCCATTTTCTCGCCTATTGAGTAACCAGAATTAACCCCAACAAACTCACGTGCAAAGTCATAGTTAGATTGGTGCTCAGCATACACTCGATATAGAGGTTCTCCTTTCATAACCGGCTCACCAAGTTTCCGAAAAAGATCAACGCCTGCCCCTTTAAATATTGGTGCACCTGCTAAGCGAGCGACCTGAGCCATAAAGTAGTTGTCGATACTGACTACAACTCCTTTTTCTTTTGCACAAACTTCAAATGAAAGTTTCCCGGGTTCATAAACTTCAGACTGCCTTCCTTGCTCCTCAATAATCCTGTTCATTTTTGTGAGCGCTCTTCCAGAATCAAGAATTTCTCGTGCGATTGCATAACCCTGCCCCCCTCTAACATCTGGATCAAATTCAAGAATTCTTCCTGCTAAACGCAATGATTTTTCTCTCAAATCAACGGGGGCATTTGGATTATTCTGCAAAACCTGCATAACATCTCGCATCTCCAACACCGGCCCAATCCCATTACCAATGGGTTGCCTACCATCCGTAATCACAGCTTCCAGATGAAGGTTCAATCGATCTCCCACATATTCAAATAACTTGCGTAACTGCATTGCTGCGCGCATATGGCGCACTTTAGCCGTAGGCCCAACAGGGATATCTAATAAAAGATGGGACGCTCCTGCAGCCAGCTTTTTAGAAAGAATTGATGCAACCATCTGCCCACGAGAGTCGATTCCTAAAGGTCTTTCTACCGAAATAAGAAGATCATCTACCGGTGCCAAACGTGTTGTCCCGCCCCATGCAAGACAACCCCGCTCATTTCGGACTAATTTTTCCAAGCTATCCGGTTCCAACTCAATATTGGCGAGAACTTCCATCGTATCAGCCGTACCTGCGGGAGAGGTAATTGCCCGACTAGAGGTTTTTGGAATCAGCATCCCATGTGCAGCCACAATTGGAACCAACAGCATCGAAGTTCGATTGCCGGGAATACCTCCAATGCAATGCTTGTCTGACACTAATGGCTCATTCCAGTTGATCCTCTGACCAGACTCAAGCATTGCGACCGTTAGAGAAAGCACCTCATCACGATCAAGACCATTCTGCCCTGTTGCAACCAAAAAGGCAGCCATCTCCATTTTGGAATAGCGGTTCGCAACAATATCCTGTGCAATCTCTCTATAATCACCGAGTTCCAACCGCTCACCATCAATTTTACGACGGACTGCATTCATTGATGCAGGCGGCTCAGCCTGAGCAACACGAACCTCTTCGCCTTCTAGAGCGCCAAGCTGGTTAAATGCCTGCTCTGAAAGACCTAATTCTCCTTGACCGACAAAAGCCTCATCATCAACAACATTCAATACAGCTTGAATCTGCTGCCCATCCAAAAATATAGTTACTTTTGCCAGAGCCTGAAATCCCTCTGCTCGATAAATCAGGCAGTCTCTATGCAAATAGGCAACATTCTCACGATAGGTATCTATGGCGATACGACGTACTTTTAGCCGAGATGAGGTTTGCTTATCCATAGTTTGCCTAGATTTATTTAGTCTTCACCTTGATTGGAACTTACATTTTGCAAAATACGATCAGCTAAACGAGAAAATGGGAGGCTTTGCATCCAGACACTTCCCGTGCCTTTCAGTGTTGCCAAAAACATCCCTTCCCCACCAAAGAACATTGATTTTAGGCCACCAGCAGACTCTATATCGTATTCAATGCCTTCACTAAAGGCGACTAGGCAACCCGTATCTAGCCGCAAGGTTTCATCATTAAGATCACGCCGAACTAGCGCACCACCAGCATGAACAAAGACCATTCCATCTCCTTCCAGCTTCTGAAGAATAAAGCCCTCTCCGCCAAAAAATCCTGCCCCAAGTTTCCGGTTAAAAGAGATGCCAATTTTTGTCCCTAATGCTGCACATAGAAAGGAGTCTTTCTGGCAAGTTAATGCGCCATTTATTTCCGATAGATTAATTGGAATGATTTGACCAGGAAAGGGAGCTGCAAAGCCTACGTGTCGCTTCCTTTTCCCTTCATTTGAAAAATGCGTTAAAAAAAGAGACTCCCCTGTCAACATTCGTTTCCCAGCCCCCATTAACTTCCCAAAAAGGCCACTTGTTGCCTCTGAACCGTCACCCATCTTAGCTTCAAAAACAATATCTTCTTCCATGTAGTTCATCACACCTGCTTCTGCGATAACCGACTCGTCCGGGTCAAGTTCAACTTCAACCATCTGAATATCATGGCCGATAATTTCATAATCAATGTCGTGGCATTTCATCTTATAAATCCCATTTAATGTGTGTTAACCATTATTTTGGCGTTGCCCCAAAATAATGGGCTAAGACTACAAACTACTATCAATCGCGACATAAAAAAACAGGCAATTTCGAGTATACTCAAATATTCATAATATTTGACCATGAAGAGATGAAAAACTCCGCAATACTGCTAATCACCTGCCCAGACCAGCAAGGGCTCGTCTCCGCCGTAGCTGACCTATTATTTAAATATAACGGCAACGTACTACACGCCGATCAACACATCGACACCGAAGAGAAGCTTTTCTTCATGAGGGTAGAATGGGATTTAGAATCATTTTCAATCAGTATGGATGATTTTAAGGAGGCATTCGCGGTAATCGCTGGGCGATATCAAATGAGATGGCGGCTTGAGCGCTCAGCTAAAAAAACCAATACCGCAATCTTTGTCTCAAAACAGGACCATTGTCTCGCGGACCTTCTTTATCGCAACCGCGCAGGAGAACTCGCCTGCGACCTTAAACTCATCATCAGTAACCACGAAGAGACCAAATCACTCGCTAATTTCTACTCAATCCCTTTTCACTACATTCCTGTTGGTAGAGAGTCAAAAGAAGAGGCAGAAAAACAGCAAAATAGACTGCTCGAACAGCATGAGATAGATCTGGTTGTTCTAGCGCGTTACATGCAGATTTTATCGCCTGAATTTATCAAAAATTACCCCGATAAAATTATCAACATTCATCACTCCTTCTTGCCTGCTTTTCTCGGGGCAAAGCCCTACCACCGAGCCTTTGAGCGCGGAGTAAAACTAATCGGAGCAACAAGTCACTATGTGACTGCTGAATTGGATAATGGCCCGATTATTGAGCAAAATGTTCTTCGGGTTTCTCACCGAGACCAAGTCGATGACCTTGTCCGAAAAGGCCAAGATATAGAGAAAACAGTTCTCTCCAGAGCTGTTCGCTTACAACTCGAGCACCGTATTCTTACCTATGGGAATAAAACCGTAGTTTTTGATTAAAACTGGTACCTAGAGCACGACTTTTAAAGCCAATTAATGTACTCTTTTCTACTCAAGGAAGAGGCATAAACCCAATCAATTTAATACGGATTAAAGCATGGCAAAGGTAATCACCATCACCAGCGGTAAAGGTGGTGTCGGCAAGACTAACTCAAGCATTAATATCGGCATCGCTCTCTCTTCAAAGGGTTACAAAGTCTGCCTATTTGATGCTGATACCGGCCTAGCCAATGTCAACGTTCTGCTTGGGTTAAAACCCGAAGCAACTCTAGAGCAAGTGCTATCAGGCGAAAAAAAACTTGATGAAATTATGCTGGAAGCCCAAAGGGGACTTAAGATTATTCCTGCTGCTTCAGGCATTGCCGAATGCGCTGATCTTGATCCTGCAAAAAGAAAGAGATTAATCGAATCGCTTCAACAACTCGAAGAGCAGTTTGACTACATCCTGATCGATACTGCCGCAGGAATCGGGGAAAACGTTCTCGACTTTGTCACCTCAGCTGATTATCCCATTGTTGTTATCACCCCAGAACCCACCTCACTGACCGATGCATTCTCTATGGTCAAGATGTTAAAAGGCCGTGATTACACCAAACCGCTCTACGCCTTGATCAACATGGCGAAGGACTACAACAACAGCATCGAAGTCTTTAATCGCTTTCAAGCTGCTGTCGATAAATATTTAAAAACAGAAGTCTTCTATTTAGGCTATGTTGCTCTTGATGAAAACGTAATCTCTTCAGTCAGCTTTCAATTCCCAGCCATCATCATGCAAGCAGATGCTCCCGCCAGCCTTTGCTTTCAGAAACTTGCCGATGTGATGGACAGACAATTTATTGAATCTGATGAGCCCCATAATTTCAGCAAGTTCTGGGAGAATATACCAAGCATAAACAAAGAGACTTCCACAGAAACAGTTAAACAACCAGCTACCCCAGGGCCGGTTCTACCAACGGAAACGCTTGCTGATAGTGCATTAAGACTATTAAGCGAGCACGAAACTGAACAAGAGAGTGCCAAAGCCTTTCTTGATCCCCTAATTAAAACCTATATTGATCGTTTCCAAAGCTTCCCAATTGCGCCTTATCAAGCGCTGTATCAACAGCTGGAGATGCGTGACTTTCCAGAAGCGGATATTCGTGAACTGGTCAATACACTAGAGTCTTTGTTCGAAAAGCACTATAAAAAGCCGCTCCGAAATCTAGACAGCAGCGTTATCAAACTACTGACTGACGCAACAGGTTCAGAGGAAAAACTTACCGACTTGAATCGGCTTCTGAAAAATAGCTTTAAAAGGCAATACAACCAAAGACTTAATGACCCTTTAGAAGAAATAACCGACTGGATAGCTGATCGAGAGTTCACAGAAGGTGACTATTCAAACGCCCAAAAAATTCAAGAGAAAGCCTTTGAAAGTCGCTTTAACAGGCCCTATAAAAATGAGAAAGATATTCTTATAGAACAACTTAGGGCACAAATTTCCGAGCTAACCGGTCAAAAGGAGAAAGCTAGCGAGTTATTTACCGAGCTTTCAAAAGCCATGAGCAACACCGAAGAGTTGCGGAATAACCTTTCGCTAGTCCTAGGCAAAGAAGAATTGATTCAAGAAGATAAGAAAACTACTTAAGCTGAGACCTATGCACGAAAGCAAAATAGCTTTCATGCATAGGCCTCAAACTACATATTCCCATAATTCGGCCCACCACCACCTTCCGGTGTAACCCAATTTATATTCTGAGCTGGGTCTTTAATATCGCACGTTTTACAGTGAACACAGTTCTGGCCGTTAATCTGAAAGCGGTCCTCACCATTTTCATCTTTCACAACCTCATAAACACCCGCAGGACAGTAACGTTGAGCTGGTTCATCGTATAGAGGTAGATTTTGTGAAAGTGGAATAGAGGCATCTGCCAACTTTAAGTGGCATGGCTGATCTTCTGCGTGATTTGTGCTCGACAAAAAAACCGATGAAAGCTTATCAAATGTCAGCACATTATCAGGCTTCGGATAGTCTGGTTTAGAACTTTCGCTCGCCGGTTTCAAGGTCGCATGATCGGGCATAGTGTTATGCCAAGTAAAGGGCAATTTCCCACCAAATATATTTTGATCTAGCCAAGCAAAAGAGCCACCAAGTATCGTTCCAAATTTATGGAGAGCTGGACCAAAATTACGCGTGGTATGCAGCTCCTCATAAACCCAAGAGTTACGATAGTTATCATCCATCGCCGTTAACTCCTTACCCGCAACATCGCTCGCCTGTAGTGCTTCAAAAATGGTCTCTGCTGCAAGCATGCCTGTTTTCATCGCAGTGTGGTTACCTTTAATTTTGGCACCATTCAGAAAACCTGCATCACAGCCAGCGAGTAGACCACCAGGAAAACTCAGTTTTGGCACCGATTGCATTCCACCTTTGTTAACTGCTCTTGCACCATAAGCAACACGCTTACCGCCTTCAAGAAACTGGCTAATTTTAGGGTTAAGTTTCCAGCGTTGCATCTCATCAAAAGGGCTCAAGTGGGGGTTGCTGTAATTCAGCGCAATGATAAATCCGAGCGCAACCTGATTGTTCTCCATGTGATAGAGAAAACCACCACCCTCGGTATGGTTATCCAGTGGCCAACCGGCAGTATGAACAACCAATCCTTCCTGATGTTTTTCGGGCTCAATCGTCCAGATTTCTTTAATACCGATACCATAATGCTGAGGGTCGACACCATCGCGTAGGTCAAATTTCTCCATCAACTGCTTACCGAGATGGCCTCTACAACCTTCTGCAAAAATGGTCTGCTTGGCTAATAGCTCCATACCCGGCATGTAGCCATCTTTCTCGCTACCATCTTCGCCAACACCCATATCGCCAGTCAGAACACCTTTGACACCGCCCTCTTCGTTATAAAGAACTTCGGCAGCTGCAAAACCGGGGAAGATTTCAACACCCATTCCCTCTGCCTGCTCAGCTAACCAGCGACTCACATTAGCCATACTGACAATGTAGTTGCCTTCGTTGTGCATCGGTTTTGGAACGAGAAAGTTGGGCGTCTTAATGCCTTTATCTTCACCGGTTAGGTAATAAACATCATCACCCGTAACCGGCGTATTGAGTGGAGCGCCCTTCTCTTTCCAGTCAGGGAAAAGTTCATTCAGTGCCGTTGGCTCAAGAACCGCTCCAGACAAGATATGCGCTCCAACTTCAGAACCTTTTTCAATGACGCAAACCATCAACTCTTGCTCTTTTTCTTTCGCAAGCTGCATGATTCTAATCGCCGCCGAAAGACCTGCTGGCCCAGCCCCGACAATTACAACATCAAACTCCATCGATTCACGTTCCATACCGATTTCCTCTATTATTTGTTGCCCTTAACCGAGTGCTTTCTCAAGCTCTGGGATCACCTCAAACAGATCAGCCACTAACCCAAAATCTGCAACTTCAAAAATCGGCGCATCTGGATCTTTATTGACTGCGACGATCGTTCCAGCGTCTTTAATACCGGCTAAATGCTGAATTGCACCAGAAATACCAAAAGCGATATATAGTTCAGGCGCGATAATTTTTCCGGTCTGCCCAACCTGATGATCATTAGGAATAAAGCCCGCATCGACCGCCGCACGAGATGCACCAACACCCGCACCCAATTTATCAGCGAAGTCATAGATCACTTTAAAGTTCTCTTCACTACCGACACCGCGCCCGCCCGATACAACTTTAGCAGCGGCCTGCAGATCTGGACGATCCCCACCACCACTTGTTTCCAGCTTAACGAAACGGGTGTGCGAAGGAAGCTCTGCACTCACTTCACGTTTTTCAACCGTAGCAGAACCACCTGCATCAGCCGCTGAAAAAGAGGCTGTTCTAACGGTTCCGACAACAATCCCTGCAGGTGCCTCCACGGTTGTAACCGCGTTACCTGCATAAATAGGGCGATCAAAAACGGTTGCACTTTCAACACGCATGATATCGCTGATCTGGGGTACACCCAGTAACGCAGCAACACGCGGTGCCAAATCTTTTCCAAATGTAGTGCTGGGTACTAAAACATGGCTATAGTCACTCGCTAATGCTTGCACTTGAGGAGCAAGGATGGCAGCTACTGCCTGTTCATTTGCCGCGTTATCAATCTGCAATACGGTTGAAACACCACTCAAAGCTGCGACTTGCCCGGCAACGGCTGAACCATCTGATGCAAAAACAGCCACATCAACCGAGTCAGCGCCAATACCTTGCGCACAAGTGACTGCTCGCGCCGTTGACCCATTTAGGTTTGCTCCATCGTGTTCGGCAATGATTAATACTTTACTCATCAGATTAACCCCTTTTCTTTAAGCGCTGCGACCAGTTCATCAACAGACTCAACTTTAATGCCTGCCTCTCTTTGCGCTGGTGCGCTCGTTTTCAAAACTTTTACCGCCGCAGCCTGTTCAACCGCCAAATCAGCAAGTGTGACTGTTTCAATTGGTTTACGTTTTGCTTTCATAATATCGGGCAATTTAACGTAACGCGGTTCATTTAAACGCAAATCCGCACTGATAACAGCTGGCAGATCAACGGCTAATGTTTCCAAACCTGCATCAACCTCACGCGTCACATTAGCAACATCACCTTCTACTTCAACCTTGGAGGCGAAAGTTGCTTGTGGCCAGTTAGATAATGCCGCAAGCATCTGTGCTGTTTGATTGTTGTCATCATCAATGGCCTGTTTACCCAGCATGACGATTTTAGGTGACTCTTTATCAGTAAGTGCTTTCAAGATTCTTGCACCCGTTAGTGGCTGAATCTCTTCGTCTGTTTCAACATGGATAGCGCGATCTGCTCCCATAGCCAGTGCTGTACGTAACTGCTCTTGGCTCGCTTTCGGGCCAATCGTAACCGCAATCACCTCTTCCGCTTTTCCCGCCTCTTTTAGACGAAGCGCCTCTTCTACAGCAATTTCATCAAAAGGGTTCATGCTCATTTTGACGCCATTGGTCGCAACGCCTGAACCATCCGGATTCACCTGAATACGGACGTTGTAATCGACAACCCTTTTTACGCCTACTAAAATCTTCATTCTGTTTTCTCCTCTTTAAATAGGATGCAAATCTAACGCTTATTAGTTTATTCTACAGCCAATCTATTTCAGAAGCCATTACCGATTCTGCACCTGACATGATACCCCCACCTAACCCGTAAACTCTGGGCAATACTCGTGCCGCAAAAAACTTAGCCGTAACCAATTTACCTTTATAAAAGTCATCATCCTGTTTGGCCAATGCCGCTTTAGCAGCCTTAATCCAATAATGGCCATGAACAACCAGTGAGTACATTGTCATATATTCAACTGCTGCAGCCGCAGGGTTTTGAGGATCTTCTTGAGCGGCCTCAACCATCCACTCTGTCGTTACACTTAATAGATCCAATGCCATCTTCATCGGCTCTGTAATAAAAGCCAGATCGCTATTCTCTGATTCAGCATCAAGCTGTTCTTGCATGGTATTGATGAAGTTTTGAGGAAGGCCCATCTTCATTTTTCTACCAACAAGATCGAGTGACTGAATGCCATTCGTTCCCTCATAGATACAAAAGATCTTCGCATCACGCATATGCTGTTCCATACCCGATTCACGAATATAGCCCGCACCGCCAAGTACTTGAACACCTAAGCTAGCCACTTCGCAACCCACATCTGTCGCGAAAGCCTTACAAATGGGGATCATCAAATCGACCTGTTTTCCGGCTGCCACTCTAACCGCTTCATCCGGGTGTACTTTTGAAAGGTCAAATTGTTTAGCGGTATCGTAAGCCACCATACGGCATCCTTCTGTTAGCGCCTTCATGGTCATAATCATGCGACGAACATCAGGGTGATCGACGATCATAGTTCCACCATTAATCGCTTTGCCCTGTTTGCGCTCTTTTGCATATTCAATTGCGCCTTGAGTAGCGCGTTCTGCAACACCCATTCCCTGCAGACCAACCATCAGTCGGGCTGAGTTCATCATGGTGAACATATAACGCAAACCTTCATTAAGGTTGCCAACCAGGTAACCGGCTGCATTCTCAAAACTCATCACACAGGTACACGAGGCGTTAATGCCCATTTTGTGTTCGATACTCGCACAAATGGCCGGGTTTCTTTCACCTAAACTGCCATCACTGTTAATTAAAAATTTAGGCACAACAAACAGGCTAATTCCTTTAACACCAGCCGGCGCATCTGGAAGACGCGCAAGAACAAGATGAATTATGTTGTCGGTAAAATCATGTTCACCTGCTGTGATGAAAATTTTCGTACCTTCAATCGCATAGCTTCCATCACCATTATCAACCGCTTTGGTTCTCACTTGGCTTAAATCACTGCCTGCTTGAGGTTCAGTCAGGCACATTGTGCCTGTCCATTCTCCAGTGGTCAGTTTCTCAAGATAGCGTTGTTGCAGCGCTTCATCACCATGCTCTAGCAATGCCTCGTAGGCACCATTTGTTAACCCAGGATAAAGTGAGAATGCGTCATTACCACCACTCAGCATTTCAGAAACAGCCGTTGCCAGCGTATAAGGCAGCCCCTGCCCACCGAAGTCAATCGACTTATCAAGACCCGTCCAGCCACTTTCTGCATACAGTTGGTAGGCCTCTTTAAAGCCTTTAGGCGGGATAACGACGCCATTATCAAATGAACAGCCTTCCTCATCGCCACTTTCATTCAAAGGGGCAATTGTGTTTTCAATAATCTTTGCTGCTTCATCAATAACGCCTTGAACAATATCAGGCGTTGCATCTTCAAAACCGGGTAGCTCTGCTAGCTCAGCAACATTAACAATTTCATCCAATACAAACATCATGTCCCGCTGGGGCGCTTTATATTCTGGCACTTTCTTCTCCTATCTATCATTTCCGGGGGCACTTGCCCGCATAATTTATATTGAGACCTTTACACTAAAGTCTCATAATTAATCAGCTGTCTCTTCATAAAAACGATCAACAGCCTCTTTAATCAATCGATACCCTTCGACCAATCTAACCGATGGCCTGCCTAAATAGGCTTCTGAGATCGGTATAATCCTTTCGTTCTTTACCGCCGAAACCGAACGCAATAGCGGATTATCACTTACTACCGATGCTCGATACTTCTCTTCTTTAACACCGCACCAAGACATCACAATAATATCTGGGTTGAGTACAGCGAATTCTTCAAACTCCAGAGGGCTACTGGTCGTTTCTAAAGAGGCTAAAGCGTTACGCCCGCCAGCCAATTCGATTAGATCATGCACCCAACTTTTCCTCCCTGCAATAATTGCAGGCTTCGGCCACCATTGCACAGCGACAGAGGGCTTCACTCCTGTTTTTATCTTCGCCGGTTTGATTTGCTCCCGCATCTCTTTAACCAACTTTTTGCCACGCTCTACAACACCCAATCGTTCGGCGATATCAAGAATATCTTCATAAACCGCCTCAACCGTTTCTGGTGCCGATGCTCGGTAAACTAATCCTGCCTTTTGCAGAGATTCGATCACATTCTCATGGCCTGGAACCGTTAATGATGCCAACACCAAATCGGGTTTCAGTGCCGCGATTTTAGTCGCGTCAACCTGAAGATCCGGCCCCACTCTTGGGAGCTTAGAGACAACCTCTTCAGGATAATCAGAATGATCATCTAAGCCTACCAAAAACTGTTCGCACCCGAGGGCGCAAACAATTTCGGTATTAGAACAGGTGGTTGAAACAATCCGCATAGCCCTTTTTACATGTTGCGGCGATACTGCCCACCCACTTCGAAAAAAGTATCGGTAATCTGGCCAAGCGAGCAATGTTGAACCGCATCCATCAACACTGCGAAGATGTTTTCATTATTTTGAGCTGCCTGTTTTAGCTTCTCAAGGTAGATTCCACTTTGATCGCTATGGCGTGTATGAAAGTCATTCAAACGGTTTAACTGGCTCTGCTTTTCCTCTTCAGTAGAACGCGCTAGCTCAATGGTTTTCGCATCCCCATCTTCATTCGGGTTCTCAAAGGTATTTACTCCAATAATGGGTAGGTCACCTGTGTGTTTGAGCATCTCATAATGAAGAGACTCATCCTGAATCTTACCGCGTTGATAACCTGTCTCCATTGAACCCAATACCCCACCACGTTCAGACATCCGATCAAATTCCCTTAACACCGCCTCTTCAACCAGATTAGTCAATTCCTCAACGATAAAAGAGCCCTGAAGAGAGTTTTCATTCTTGGTCAGACCATACTCATTATTAATTATGAGCTGAATCGCCATCGCACGACGAACTGACTCTTCGGTCGGTGTGGTGATCGCTTCATCATAAGCGTTAGTGTGCAAGCTGTTACAGTTATCATTGATCGCAATCAACGCCTGCAAAGTGGTGCGAATATCATTAAAATCCATCTCCTGCGCATGCAATGAACGGCCAGAAGTTTGAATATGATATTTCAGTTTTTGGCCACGTTCGTTGGCACCGTACTTAAAGCGCATAGCAGTAGACCAGATACGACGTGCAACACGGCCCATCACGGTATATTCAGGGTCCATTCCGTTTGAAAAGAAGAACGACAGGTTGGCGGCAAAATCATCGATATCCATGCCGCGAGAAAGATAGGTTTCAACGTAGGTAAAACCATTTGCAAGTGTGAATGCCAACTGCGAAATAGGGTTCGCACCCGCCTCAGCGATATGATACCCAGAGATCGAAACCGAGTAGAAATTCCGCACCTTCTTGTTAACGAAATACTCTTGAATGTCACCCATCAATTTCAGGCTAAATTCAGTAGAGAAGATACAGGTGTTCTGCCCCTGATCTTCTTTAAGAATATCGGCCTGTACCGTTCCGCGAACATTCTCAAGCGCCCAATCTTTGATTTTTAACATCTCGTCTTCGGTTGGACGTCTGTTGTTCTCTTTCTCGAACTTCACAAACTGCTCATCAATTGCAGCATTTAAAAAGAAAGCCAAAACCGTCGGTGCAGGGCCATTAATGGTCAACGAAACAGAAGTCGATGGTGCACAAAGATCAAAGCCATCAAACAGTACCTTCATATCATCAAGCGTTGCGATCGATACGCCTGAGTTACCAATTTTCCCGTAGATATCGGGACGCTCACCAGGATCATTCCCGTATAGCGTTACTGAATCAAAAGCAGTCGATAGACGCGTTGCTTCTGAATTTTTTGAAAGATACTTAAAACGGCGATTAGAACGGAAGGCATCCCCTTCACCGGCAAACATACGGGCTGGATCTTCACCTTCTCGTTTGAAGGCAAATACACCCGCAGTAAACGGAAAACTACCGGGTACGTTTTCTTCCAACAACCAACGTAAAATCTCACCATCATCCTGATAACGCGGCAACGAAACTTTTGGAATACGCGTATCAGAAAGCGAACGGCTAGTGATTTTCGTGCGCAGTTCTCTGCCTCGAATATTGACCACATATTCATCCCCTGAATAGGCCTCTTTTAATTGCGGCCACATCTCGATCAATTTCCGGCAACGCGGGTCGAGCTTCTCTTCTCTCTTCTCAATCAGCGCATCAAGGCTATCACCAGACTGACTTGATGATTCAAGCATTTTCTTCGATTCAATAAGCTGTTGACGCTCACGCGCTATCTGAACCTGCTTAGCCGATTCCTTATGATAATTCCGTACGGTTTCAGAAATTTCGGCCAAATAACGCTGCCGTTCTGGTGCAACAATGACTGTGCGTGTGGTTGAATATTTTGTATCGACCGGCGCGAAGAAATCCCCCTTCCAGCTGGTCAATCCTTTCTCTTTAAAAACAGAAAGCATGCCTTGATAAAGACCGGTAACGCCATCGTCATTAAATTTAGAAGCGATTGTTCCGTAAACCGGCAAATCGGTAGAATCTGTTGTAAACAGTTCATGGTTACGCTGATATTGCTTGCGCACATCACGCAGAGCATCCTGACCGCCTTTGCGATCAAACTTATTAATCACCACCAGATCGGCAAAATCGAGCATATCGATTTTTTCAAGCTGACTGGCCGCGCCAAATTCAGGTGTCATCACATACATTGAGGCATTAACGTAAGGGATAATGCCCGCATCACCCTGACCGATTCCAGGTGTCTCAACCACAATCAAATCAAAGTTAGAGACCTTGCAGAGCTCAACAATAGAGGTTAAAGAAGCGGGTACCTCACCTGTTGTTCCGCGCGTTGCAATCGAACGAAAATAGACATTAGGCACATTTAGGGAATTCATGCGGATGCGATCACCCAGCAATGCACCACCTGTTTTCCGTTTAGTTGGGTCGATAGCGATAATCGCAATCTTAAGACCGTTAAGATCCAAGTTAAAACGACGTATCAACTCATCGGTCAAAGAAGATTTACCTGCCCCGCCCGTTCCGGTAATCCCTAACACAGGTGTTTTACTAAATTTTGCTGCCTCTTTAGTCAGGCTTTTCAATCGAGCATCAGCGACCTTTCCTTCATCCAATGCCGTGATCATACGCGCAAGATTTCTATAACCCTCTTCTTCCAATCCGCTGTTTTTCTTTGGAACATCTTTCTTGGAAAGGTCGAAATCACTACGCTCAACCATATCGTCAATAATGCCTTGTAGCTGCATTTTTTGGCCATCTTCAGGAGAGTAGATCCGTTCCACTCCGTACTTTTCAAGCTCCGAAATCTCTTCTGGCACGATAACGCCGCCACCGCCGCCAAAAACCTTGATATGTGGTGCGCCCCGCTCCTTAAGCAGATCGATCATAAATTTGAAATATTCAACATGGCCTCCTTGATAGGAGCTGATCGCAATACCTTGCACATCTTCTTGAATCGCTGCATTAACAATCTCTTCAACAGAACGATTGTGCCCAAGATGAATCACCTCAACGCCCGTTGATTGCAGAATACGGCGCATAATATTAATCGCCGCATCATGCCCATCAAACAGGCTTGCCGCTGTTACAAAGCGAACATGATTATTAGTTTTATACTTTTTGGGCTTTTGGCTTTCGCCAACCAGATTTGCTGCTGTTGCCATCTCAATCCTCCAAAGGTTAGCCGTTTTGTTTCCACGGCCATTTAGCTTGTATTTCTTCAAGTCGTTTCTTGCTTACAGCTATAATATTTTGTTTTATTTCATTATTTGCAGATGACCATTCCGCTATTTCATCAACAGACCTTCCGCAACTTGGGCAAATATTATCTTTATTTATCGAACAGGTATTTTTACAAGGTGATGCGACTGAATTCATCTATTTACTCTCTTCCGCTCTAAGTTCTACACGGCGAATTTTTCCAGAAACCGTTTTTGGTAAAGCTTTACGGTATTCAATTTCACGTGGATATTTATAGGGTGCTGTAATTTTTTTCATAAAAGCTTGCAGCTCTTTTGTCAGCTCGTCACTACCTTCATAACCGGGCGCGAGCACGACAAATGCTTTAACAATTTCGCCACGCATCTCATCAGGTTTACCAATTGCGGCTGACTCTTGTACTGCGGGATGCTCAAGAAGCGAACTTTCCACTTCAAAAGGGCTAATTCGATAACCCGAAGAGGTGATCACATCGTCAGAACGACCCACAAACCAGAAGTAGCCATCTGAATCGACCGTTCCGGTGTCACCCGTGTGATACCAGCCATTCTTAAAGCACTTGGCGGTTGCTACATCATCCTCCCAGTAGCCCGCAAACATTCCCGGCTGTAATGGATCCGTGATTCGGATGGCGATGTGCCCCACCGCATCCACTTCAGCAATATTGCCGTCTTCATCAACTATCTGCACATCCACACCCGGAACAGCCTTACCCATCGAGCCAGGTTTGACAGGAATCGCTGGATAATTGGCAACGATGTTTATCGTTTCAGTTTGACCATAACCATCATATATATTGGAACCCGTTGCCTCGTGCCAAACTTTAATCACTTCCGGGTTAAGCGGCTCACCTGCACCAATAGCATGGCGAACTGAACTGAGGTTAAATTCTGACAAATCCATCTGCGCAAAGACTCGGTAAACCGTTGGCGGCGCACAAAATGTAGTGACGCCAAGTTTTTCAATTAGATTAAGATGCAGTTCTGCATCAAACCCCTCTCCATCGAAAAGCACCATTGCTGAACCCATTTGCCACGGAGAAAACAACATCCCCCAGGCTGCCTTAGCCCAACCGGTATCAGAAAGTGTCCAATGAACGTCATTCTCTTCAAGATCCATCCAGTAACGACCGGTAATGGAATGGGCATAGGCATAAGATTGATCACGCGGTACCATTTTCGGCATGCCTGTCGTACCAGAGGTAAAGTAGACAATCATTAAATCTGAAGAGCGACTTGGCTCTAATTTTGATTTATCCAGTTCATCAGAAGCCTGTTCGGTCATTTCAGAATAGGTCAACCAGCCCTCTCGCGGTTCGCCAATTACAATCAGCGTTTCTAACGATGGGCATTTATGCTTGATTTCATCAACCTTATCGGCATTCTCAGAAGTAACAATTACCAGCTTTGCATTAGACCGGTTGATTCGGTACTCGATATCTTTGGCTGTCAGTAAGTTTGTGCCCGGCATCGCTACAACACCTGTTTTGCAGCAGCCAATCATTGCAAAGTACCACTCAGCAATGCGTGGAATCATTACAAAGGCAAAATCACCTTTTTTAGCACCAGCATCTAGTAGACCATTTGCGAACCTATTAGATGCTGCATCAAGATCACTAAAAGCGTAACGCTCTATACTCTCGCCGTTTTTATCAACGGCGATAAATGCAACTTTATCCTGCTCTTTGGCTCTCTTTTCAACTACGTCAAAACCAAAGTTATAAAACTCGGGAATATCTAGCTCGAATTGGCTTTTAACGGCATCGTAATCATCCATCTTTGGTAGTAGCACTGCAGTTCTCCTCGCTCTTTTTTTATTGACTTAACCTAACATATATTTGATTTAGTTAAGCTAACACTCTTGCCTAAAAATTATCTTGACTCAAACTTATCGCCAAATCCTAGTTGAGTTACTTTTTATAATCTAACAATTGTTAGGCTTGAATTATAACTAAACGTGAGTTCAATTGCAAAAAAGCTCCCAACGAGACCAATATATTTATTGGTCCAGTTTTCTATCAAATTGATAATTCACGCTCTTAGTCATTGATCAATGATCCATCCAAACACTCTAAAGAAATTCTCCTTAACCAAATTTAATCGAGAGAAAAAGCCACCCTTTATAGAAAAAACAACAAAACTCAATTGCATAACATGGTGATTTACATAAGAATTTTCTAACATACTCAACGGTTAATTTTTTCTTGTTGTTTTTCCTTAATGATGCTATGTTAAGTCATCCAATTTATAACGCGTGTTAGTTTTAATTGGGTAAGAACATATACTTATAATTTACTTTCCAAATTGAGGGGGAAAGAATGCAAATTCACTCAGTATTAAAGAAGTCTGTTATCGCAACAGGCGTTGCTGCTGCCTTAGCATCAAGCGGCGCTCAAGCGATCAGCACAGGTACAGACCTTAACTTAACCGCTAAGGCAGCTGCTGGTGGTATGGCGGGTGCTGCCTATGTAAGGCCGCAAGAAGCTTCGGCAGCCGTATTTGGTAACCCAGCGACATTGACCCAGTTTAAAGGGTTCAATATGAACTTTGGTGCTAGTTTTCTGGTTATTGAAGAGCTGAAAAACGAGCAATCTTCGACTGTTGCTGATGGCCCATTTGGAGGCTCTTACTACAATGAATCAATTTCCGATGCAGACAATTACATTGTTCCTGATGTCGGTATCACACTGGAAATAGCACCAGGCCTAGTAATCGGTACCGGCCTTGAGGTTGATGCAGGTTTAGGAGGAGATTATCGTGATGACCCAGTTATGTTACTTGGTGACATGTCTTCTACTGCGTTAGCAGCCGAGTTTAGCGTCCCAATCAATGTTGAATTAATCTCCTTCAATGCTAACCTAGCCGCTGGCTACCAAGTCAATGAAAAACTCTCTATCGGTGGCGCTTTAACAGTTGGGTTCGGGCTTTTTCAATTGGGCACTACGGGTAGTACGCAAGATTTGAATACTCTATGTGGTGCCCTTGCGGCTTGCCCAGTCTTTGGCGATTTTGGCGGCACAACTTCGAGTGTTCACGATATAGGCTTTGGCGGCTCACTTGGCGCAACTTATGCGGTTCAGGATGGTGTGATGATTGGCGCCACGTTAAAGAGTCCTGTTGAGTACAACTTTCGTAATGCTATGTACAGCCAGATTGCCGTACTGAAAGGCGGCGATGGCTGGCAAGATATTACGATGGAACAGCCACTTGAAGCGATTGTCGGCGTTGCACTGGATAATGTCTTGCTACCTAACCTACTCGTTGAGATCGATGCAATCTTTAAAAAGTGGTCTGAAGCAAGCGGCTACGAAGATGCATACGAAGATCAATGGTTGTTAGCAATCGGCGGGCAGTACACCATGAATAGCTGGAAGTTTCGTCTTGGGTATAGTTACGCTGAAAAAATCCTAAAAAATGTTCCAAACAGCACTCTGTCAAACTTGGATGGCATTGGTACACTTCCTTTGGGCGGCTCGCTTGGTCTAGCCGAAGGAATCGGAACAGACGTAGTTGCAGCTTTCCAGACAGCGCTTGTTCCAGTCATCTGGCAACATACTGTTACAGCCGGTGTTGGTTATAATTTCACTGAAAACCTAAGGCTTGATGCTTATGGAGCCTATGCGTTTGGTGGTGAAAGTGCATCTCGTAACTTGCCAACCATATCTTCGCTTGCAGCCGCTGCTTTAGGCTCTACGTCTGTTGTTCAAGAATTCAAAGGTTCTCTTGAATCTGAATGGATGGTTGGTGTAGGTCTTAACATCGCAATGCCATAGTTTTAATTAAAATAATAACGATAAGTAGTTCCTCCTAGAAGATAACCTAGCCCCGCAGCCTATACTGCGGGGTTTTTTTATGCCCGATTTACCATAATTAGCAATACTTCACTCTACTAACCAAGCGCTAGTTTAATTTACAAAACAACAGATAACTTTATCTATGAATATCACTGAAGCAATACATGCTCGCATCTCAACACGCGCCTACCTCGACAAACCGGTTTCCGGTGAGACTGTAACCAAAATCTTAGAAACTGCACGCTGGAGTCCATCTGGAACAAATACGCAGCCTTGGAAGGTTGCTGTTGTCCAAGGCAAAACCAAACAGACCATCACCGATGCTTTTCTTGATCAGGTAAAAAACGGCACCAAGCCAAATCCTGATTATGACTACTACCCTGCTGAGTGGATTGATCCATTCAAAAGTCGTCGTTTTGAATGTGGAATGGCACTTTATAAAGCACTTGAAATTGGCCGCGAAGACAAAGAGAAGCGAATCGAAGCCGGTCTGGCAAATTTTCGCTTCTTTGGTGCACCGGTTAGCCTCTTTTTCTTTATCGATAAAAGAATGGGGAAAGGTTCATGGGTTGATATGGGGATGTTTATTCAGAGCGTTATGCTCGCTGCGGAAGATCATGGACTGGGTAGCTGTCCACAAGCCTCAACAGCTGACTTCCCTAATTTAGTTAGGAAGGAACTCGATGTTTCAGATGATTTCGCACTTATCTGTGGCCTCTCTTTGGGCTATCCAGATAAAGAACAGCCTGTAAATCAATACCGAACCAGCCGCGAAGAGGTTGAATCGTTTACCACTTGGTTTGAGTAAGATTTAAGTTTTGAAATCCCCCTCAGTCCCCCTTTGAATAAAGGGGGAAGTTGGGTGTGGTGCACTCTTTTCTGGTTTCTTGTTCTACTTCGCCCACAATCCTCTTCTGAATAAAGGGGAAGTTGGGTAGCGTGCTCTTTTTTGGCTGCTTGTTTTACTTCGCTCACAATCCCCTTTTGGACAAAAGGGAAGTTGGGTGCCACTTTCTCATAACGAATTACTAACGAACAACTTCAATCGCTAGCGAGAGCGAGTTCCCCTCTTTGAAAAAGAGGGGTTAGGGGAGATTTTCTTTTATGAGCGCCGCTTTTTCACAACAAACTAACACCCAAGCCACTTTTTGCTTCAACTATTTAGTGTATTGACGAAAATCCGGTTTACGCTTCTCGTTAAATGCCTTAACCCCTTCCTGAGACTCTTCTGTTCCATAATAGAGCTGCACGGTCTGCATACCCAATGCAGAAATGCCTCTGATATTTTCTGTGCCTGCATTAAAAGAGCGTTTGGCGATAGAAATTGCTGTCGGGCTTTTCTCCATAATTTCATCACACCATTGCTGCACTTCCTCTGCGAGCATATCGTGCGGGACAACCTTATTAACCAAGCCCATATCAAGCGCCTCTTGGGCAGAATATTTGCGGCACATGTACCAGATTTCACGTGCTTTCTTCTCGCCAACAACTCTAGCGAGGTAGGCTGTTCCAAAGCCTGGATCTACAGAACCAACCTTTGGGCCAACCTGCCCAAAAATAGCTTTTTCTGATGCAATCGTCATATCACAAATGGTTGCCAAAACATTTCCACCACCGATTGCATAGCCCTGCACCATCGCAATAACCGGTTTCGGGGCATCGCGAATAATTGTCTGCAATTCTTCTAATGGGAGTCCGATCATCCCTCTTCCATCGTATTGGCCATCATGCGCACTTTGGTCTCCACCAGTACAAAATGCTTTGTCACCTGCGCCTGCCAACACGATCACACCAATGCTTTTATCCCAAGCCGCTTTGGTGATCGCATCTATTAATTCCTCGCATGTAACCCCTCTGAAGGCGTTAAATACTTTAGGTCGATTTATGGTGACATAGGCAGCACCATTTTTTACCTCGTAGAGAATATCTTCGTAACTCATTTCCATCTCGCTTTCATTAATTATTAAAATTACACGTTTGCCAGTTTCACAATCGGTAAATCGTGCCGGTTTGCCCAGCTAACCCATTCATCCGCATCACGCTCTTTCAGCTTTTCCGCCAATGTTGCTTTCGTTAACAGCTCTAATTTAAGCGTTTCCTGTAGTCTTATTCTAAAGTGCGGCTCGAGCGCAGCGATCGCCACCCAACCTGTTTTTGTCTCGTAAAGAGAATATTCAGGCAGTTTCCCGCCCAAAAGCCCCTCTTTCGAGGTTAGCCCTTGTGTTAAAGGTTGAGCCATATATTCCGCGGCATCTGATAAAGCAACCAAACGATGCCGCCCTTCTTGCTCCGCTTTACGCCCCATCAGTAAAGCAAGCGCTTGAAATGCCGCTTGCTCCGCGCCAGCCATATCAGCCACCAATGTTTTCGGCATTTGAGGAGGAGAAACCAAACCAAGTGACGCCTGGTAAGTGAGATCATGTCCCGCATGATCTTCCATCGGTTCGGGATAACCAACAATGGCGACATGATTCAGCTGGGGGTATTGATTGTGCAGACTCCCCCAATCCAACCCCAACCGTTTTAGTGCCGCTGGCCGTTGTGCAGTGAGGAGCAGATCTGTTTCTGACAAAAGCTCACTCAGCGTTTGCAGCCCTTTTGCGGTTTTTAAGTCGACAACCTGAATCTGCTGTCCACTGTTTATCTCGTTGTACCACTCTGAACAATAATGGCTAAATGGATCACCGGTAGGCGGCTCAACTTTAATCACCGTTGCGCCCTGCTCAACGAGCCTCTTAGCCGCTAGCGGGCCGGGTAGATTGAGTGCAAGCGTCACAACTTTCATAGAGGAGAGTGGTTTGAACATAATGATTACTTTGCTGTATGGCGTTATTTTTTAGCTGAAAAAAGATCCGGCTTCACTTCGCGATGGAAACCATCGAATGGATTCAAGTTTTTAGCCTTTTTTAGAGGATAAATTGCGCTGTTTCCTTGCGATGCCCCACCATCAATCCGAATAGTTGTGCCATTTATAAAACTGGCCGCATCACTGAGTAAAAAACAGACGGCTGCGCTCACTTCAGCCTCGTTTCCCAAACGTCCTAGCGGAACTGCTTTGGGTAGTGTTCTGAGAACTTTTTTGAATTCATCCGGATAGGTATCCATGCCACTTGAGGCGATCCAGCCTGGTGCAACCGCGTTAACTCGCACACCCGTTTCTCCCCATTCATAAGCAGCCGTTTGGGTGAAATTAACCATACCCGCTCGTGCCGCACCCGAATGGCCCATACCGGGCATTCCACCCCACATATCGGCAACGATATTAACGATTGAACCGCCATGACTGGACATCGATTGATTAAAAACCTCTCGCGACATCAGAAAGCCACCGGTTAAATTGGTGTTGATCACCGCATCCCAGCCATTTTTGCTGATCGACTTCAGAGGTGAGGGAAACTGCCCTCCCGCATTGTTAACCAGGCCAGAAATTGAGCCGTGCTTTCTGAGCATGCTTTTAGTCAACTGCTTGACCGCCTCTTCATCCCGAATATCGCAAGTAAAGATTTCGGCAAGTCCACCATCTTCAAAAATCTCTTTCTTTACGCGCTCTAACTTCTCTTTATTGCGACCAACCAGTAAAACGCTTGCCCCCAATGATGACAACTCATGCGCGATGCATCGCCCAATACCACTACCCCCTCCGGTAACAATGATATTTTGATCTTTAAAAAGCGCATCGTGAAAAACAGAGTGGTAGCTCATGGTTATGTCTGCTTTTTTGGTTTGTTTAAAAATGCACTCATCAACTCTTTTGCATCATCACTATCGAACAGGGGAAAAAACGACTGCTGCTCGAATTCAAGACCCTCTTCCAGCGTTGTATCGATTGCCTTGTTTACACAGGCTTTTCCAGCACGAACGGCTAGCGGTGCTCTACCAGCAATCTCTTTTGCCAAGCCAATCGCTTCGCTTTCAAGTTGCTCTGGAATAATCACCCGGCTGACAATACCTCGTTGAAATGCCTCTTCAGCAAGCATTGGGCGTGCATTTAAAACCATCTCCATTGCCAGAGATTTACCTATCAATCGTGCAACTCTTTGCGTGCCGCCCGCACCGGGGATCACCCCCAGATTAACCTCGGGCAGTGCAAATTTAGCCCCTTTTGCCGCCAGCAAAATATCGCATTGAAGTGCCAGCTCAAATCCGCCTCCAAGTGCTAATCCAGAGACTGCGCCAATTACCGGTTTGCTAAAGAGGCTGATGGCGTTCCAACCCCTGCTTTTATCGCAAAGATTGCGCATTCCTTCAGCACCGATCCCATCCATTTCGGCAATATCTGCACCCGCTGCGAAAGCTTTTTCAGAACCGGTAATCACCACAGCATTAATCTGATCATCCTCTTCGAGCTGTTTCAGTATCTGGGCAAGCTCACTTAGCAGCAGACTGTTCAGCGCGTTGTACTGATGCGGCCTATTGAACCGGATAAGCGCAACCCCAACTTCTAGCTTTTCAACAATGATGGTTTCAAAGTCTCTGTTCATTACTACTTTGCCGTCATTCGAATTGCACCATCCAGACGAATCACCTCACCGTTTAAAACAACATTTTCAATGATATGGCCGGCCAGCGATGCAAATTCATCAGGTTTACCCAAACGAGGTGGAAATGGAACTTGCTGCCCCAAAGATTCTTTTGCCTCTTCGGGCAACCCTGCCAACATGGGTGTTTCAAAAATACCGGGAGCAATGGTGCAGATACGAATTCCATAGCGAGCCAGTTCACGGGCAATCGGCAGTGCCATCCCCACCACACCAGATTTGGAAGCAGCATAACAGGGCTGCCCAATCTGCCCATCGAATGCGGCAACCGATGCCGTATTGATAATAACGCCTCGCTCACCATCTGCTGTCGGCTCATTGTTGGCCATTTCAGCTGCTGCGAGGCGAATAACATTGAAAGTCCCGATCAGATTTACCTCAATACCCTTCGAGAAAAGCTCTAACGGATGAGGGTTACCCTCTCTATCCAAAACTTTGGCAACAATGGCAATACCTGCAGCATTGATAACACCCTGTATGCCACCGAAAGTCGATTTAGCGAGCTCGATGGCTGCCGTAACATCTGTTTCACTCGACACATCGGTTTTTATAAATCGACTTTTTGAGCCGAGTTCAGCCTCTTTTGTTTTGCCAGTCTCTTCGTTGATATCAAGAATCACTACATTAGCCCCCTTCTCTACCAGCATAGAGGCGGTTGCACCACCCAAACCCGAGCTACCGCCTGTGACCAAAAAAGTTCTATTTTCGTAATTCATTTTTACCTCAACAATACGTTCAACTAACTGAATCGGACTCTATTTTTTGCTCTTATCGAAAAAGCGCTTAAGTGCCGCCTCATGTGCTGGCGCATGGTGCAACATCGCCTGATTGGCTGAGCAAAGATTCAGGTGATCTTCATAGCCTAATGTGTCGGTCGACTTCAGTAATCGCTTGGTGATCACCAATGTTTCTCGGGATTTACCGGCTATCACTTTTGCCAGTTCCATCGCTGATTCCATTAACGCCTCTGGTTTGACCACTTTCAGCAGTAAACCCATTTCCAACGCCTCTTGCGCATCAACCGTTCTTCCCGTTAAGACCAGCTCAGCAGCGCGCTGTGCACCAACTGTTTTTCGCAAAAGCCATGTTCCACCATCGCCCGGAATAACAGCCAAATTTAAAAATGATGAGCTAAAAGTCGCTTTTTCAGAGCCAATTCTTAGGTCACACAACAAAGTCAGATCAAATCCTGCACCCGCTGCCGCGCCATTTACCGCAGCAATAACAGGAATTTCTATCGAATAAAGTAGCTTTGAAAGGCTATGAATGCCGTTGCGATAGTTGTTTTGCAATTCAAGTGGATCACCGCCAAACATCTTCTCGCGATTGAGCATGTCTTTTACATTTCCGCCCGATGAAAACCCTTTTCCCTCACCGGTCAAAATACAAACTGAGACACTTTGATCGTTCTGAATAGCGCTCAAAGCTGCCTTGACCTCTTCAAGCAAAAGCGGATCAGTTATAGCGTTGCGAGTGGCAGGGTCATTTAGTGTAATAGTGGCTATTTTGTCCTGTTTACTGAATTTGATTGTTTGATAAGTCATCGGATTTCTAATGGTTTTAAATTATGGAAATGAGGTGCTTTTTCCTCTCACCCCAGCCCTCTCCCGCTGGGAGAAGAAGGATATGTTTACCAATAGCGACGAGAAATAATTCCACGCTCACACCCCTCTTTCATTAAAGTCTCGCGATCATCTGGGTGAGCAATACTGATTAAGGCTAATGCCCTTTCGGTAATGCTCTTACCTTTCAAATTAACGATACCGTGCTCGGTCACGACATACATCACATCAGAACGTGGTGTGGTTGTCACCGTTCCTGGCGCAAGTCCCGCAACAATTCTTGAAACAGGATTACCGGCTTTGTCGGTAAACCGAGAAGAGAGGCACATAAAGGATTTTCCACCCTTGGATGCCACAGCACCCCGGACAAACTGCAACTGACCTCCGGTTCCTGAAATATGACGATGACCGCTACTTTCTGAGGCAACCTGCCCACTCAAATCAATCTGCAAGCAATTGTTGATGGAGACAACATTGTCGTTCTCTGCAATTTTGCTTGGTAAATTTGTCTCATCAACAGGCAGACTGACACAAATCTCGTTGCCATTGATAAAGTCATAGGTTTTCTGCGTGCCCAATGCGAAAGTGAAGGTGATTTCACCACGGTAAGTCTGCTTGTACTTACCCGTCACCTTACCCGCTTCGACAAGATCGATCATGCCATCAACAAACATTTCGGTATGAATTCCGAGGTCTTTAATATCTGAATGCGCTAAGGCCGAGCAAACGGCATTGGGCATACCGCCGATGCCAATTTGCAAGCAACTACGGTCTTCAATCAGTGGAACAATTCGGTCAGCAACCTGCCTATCAATATCACTAATCGGTGCACTAGGTAACTCGAACAGTGGTGCATTATCACCCTCTATAACTGCTTCCACCTCTGAAATATGGACGCTACTTTCGCTTCCACAACAGGTTGGAATGGCCGTTGAAGTTTCGACAACAATCTTCTTGGCAACATCACAACAGGCTCTGGCAAAAGTATTGGAAACCCCAAAATTGAAGTAGCCATGTTTATCCATTGGTGTGGTCTTTAGGACTAAAATATCAACATCGAGATACTTCCGATAAATCTCCGGCCCTTCCCCAAAATTAAAAGGCACATAACTCATTAAGCCCTGCTCGGACTTCTTTCTGTCATAACCTGAAAAGTGCCAATTTTGAAACTGAAAATGTTTCTGTTCAGGATCACACTCGATAACCTGACGCGCGCTAACACTTAATGTTCCACGCACAATAACGTCCCTAAGCCTATCTTTTTGCTTGGATAGTTCAAGGTCAAATATATCTGGTTGAGTCAATCCAAACCCGTAATCAATCGTATCACCACTTTGAACCCAACTCGCCACATCTGCTGCGCTCTTTGTTTTTTCTTTGAGCATTTTTTGTGTTGGCATTGTTTCTCCTCGCTTATTTTTAGACAGCTTTAAAATCAGTCTATGGCTTCATCATCGTGCAATCGCCTTTTACAACCGGCTTGCCTGCAACGGTACAAACTGTGTCGAGTTTAACGATTTTCTTTTCTACATTAATTTCTGAAACCGTTACCGTCGCTGTTACCGTATCGCCGATACGAACGGGCGCTTTAAACTGCAATGTTTGGCCCAGATAAATTGTGCCTGGCCCTGGCAGTTTCATCGCCAGCACCGCGCTTATAAAACCAGCTGACATCATGCCGTGTGCAATACGCCCTTTGAACATGCTCTCTTTTGCATACTCTTCGTTAACGTGCGCAGGATTAAAATCCCCTGTTACGCCAGCAAACAAAACAACATCTGCCTCAGTAACTGTTTTGCTCATTGAGGCCGACTGACCGACTTCTAACTCATCAATACTAAAACCTTCTGACATCTTTATTCCTCTTTAATTGACCATCCGTTTAGAAACTTCTTCAAGCATCACCTCGGTCGCACCGCCACCGATCGATTGAATACGCGCATCACGAGTCATCCGTTCGATTGCGCTTTCGCGAATATAGCCGAAGCCACCGTGAAATTGAAGACAATCGTACATTGTTTGGTTAACCAACTCCCCGCAGTAGGCTTTGATCATTGAGACTTCTTTAATACAATCAAGGCCTTGTGCATCGAGCCATGCTGCGTGATAAATCAGTTGCCTACCTGCCTCTACACGCGCAGCAAGCATTGCAAGTCGTTGTCGAATCGCCTGTTTATCGAATAAAACGCCCCCAAATGCTTTGCGGGTTGTAACGTAATCTAGCGTCAACTCGATCGCTTTGCCCGCCTCGCCCATCGCTTGTGCACCCAAAACAAGCCTTTCATTCTGGAAATTACGCATAATCGAGTAAAAACCTTTATTCTCTTCCCCAAGAAGGTTCTCAGCCGGCACTCGACAGTTATCAAAAACCAGTTCAGCCGTATCTGATGAGAGCCAACCCATTTTTTCCAACTTTTTACTGACTGTGAAACCGGGAGTGCCTTTTTCAACTGCAAAAATAGAGATGCTGCGAGATGCCTTCGCTTCAGGATCCGTAATGGCCGCAACAAAGAAAATGTCTCCGTAAACACCATTGGTGATAAACATTTTCGCGCCGTTCAGCACATAGTGATCACCCTCTTTAACCGCCCGTGTTCTCATCGCGGCAACATCTGACCCTGCATCGGGTTCTGTGACCGCAACAGCAGTAATTTTTTTACCCGAAATAATATCAGGCATATATTTAGCCAATTGTGCCTTGTTACCAAAGTTATCCAGATGTGGAGTGGCCATGTCGGTATGGACTAACGCTGTGATGGCAAAACCGCCAAAAGTGGAACGTCCTAGCTCTTCTGCCAGAATAACCGAGCCGAGCGTATCCATTTCGCTACCGCCATATTCGCTCGAATAGCGAATACCGAGAAAACCCAGCTCGCCCATCTCTTGTAAAATTTCCCTGGGTACTTTCCCTGCCTCTTCCCACGCTTCTGCTATCGGCATCACCTTCTGCTCGACATAGCGGCGAATTTGATCGCGAAGCATTCGATGTTCTTCTTTAAAATAAATTGAGTTCATCTGCTTTCCTTTATTGCAACCAACTTGCTTTACGTTTATTCAAAAAAGCATCAATACCTTCCTTACCTTCTGTTGTCTCCCATGCGTCAGCGAGATTTGCTGCGGTATAGATTCGGTTTTCTGCTGCACTATGGCTATCGACATAATCAATCAATTTTTTAGTCGATGCGATAGCGCCTGGTGCACATTTCAAAATCAGCTTAACCTCTTTTTCTATGGCATCATCGAGCGTTTCTGCATCTACAACATCGGTTAACAGCCCCATCTCTTTCGCTTCTACTGCTTTAAAGATTCGAGCATTAAAAAAGTTACGACGCGCATTGGCCGCACCGATTCTTTTAACTACATAGGGAGAGATTGTTGCGGGTGTTAGCCCCAATTTAACTTCGGTTAATCCGAATGTTGATCCACTCACTCCGATGGCAATATCGCAAACCGATATCATGCCAACACCGCCTCCGTAGGCAGGCCCTTGTATGCGACCAATCAAAGGCTTACTCAAGTTGTTCAGAGCAGCCAGCATATTAGCGAGTTCACCAGTCTCTTCAATCCGTTGGGCGCGAGACTTACTGATATTGCTTTCCATCCATTTAAGATCTCCACCCGAACAAAATGTCTTGCTTGCCCCGCTTAAAATCACGACGCGAATCTCACTGGATTCTTCAATATTAGTAATCGCATTTTGCATTTCATATATGAGTTCTGCGTTCATTGCGTTATGAACATCTGGGCGATTCAGGGTGAGCCGTGCCACCCCTCTCTCTTCTAGCTCAAGCGAAATAGTCTTATAACTGTTCATCTTAAAATTTCTCCTCACACCCTATTTTTTTGTTCTCTTCTAGCAGCGCTGTCAACAACCACGTGGCAAATAACAAAGGTAACATTATCACTATTTTGTCATTATGAAATAAATTCTAACAATTGTTTGATTAGACTTCAAGGTTGATGCTAGAATCGATTTCAGAAATAAAAAACCAATAACTTTTGAGCGAGGAAAACATGCCTTTCAACGTAAAATTAAACGAAGATATCGACCCTCTCCGCGATGCGGTCCGCAAGTTCACAGAGGGAGAAGTTTCACCTTTAGCTGAAAAAGTCGATCAGGAAAATGCCTTCCCCAACGAGCTCTGGACCAAATTTGGAGAAATGGGGCTATTAGGGATGACGATTCCCGAGCAATACGGCGGAACCGGCATGGGCTACTTAGCTCATCTTGTCACAATGGAAGAGATCTCACGCGGATCGGCCTCTATCGGGCTCTCTTACGGTGCCTGTTCGAACCTGCTTATTAATAATCTCTATCTGAATGGCAACGAAGAACAGCGCAATAAATATCTTCCAAAACTTTGCACAGGTGAATACATCGGTGCGCTCGCAATGTCAGAACCAGGTGCTGGTTCTGATGTTGTTGGCGCAATGAGCTGCACAGCCAAAAAAATCGGTGACAAATGGATCGCCAACGGTAACAAAATGTGGATCACAAACGGCCCTGATGCTCATGTACTCATTGTTTATATGCGTACTGCTGGCAAAGAGGCGGGATCGCGCTGCATGACCGCTTTTATTGTCGAAAAGGGGATGAAAGGTTTTTCAACTGCTCAAAAGCTCGACAAACTCGGCATGCGTGGGTCAAACACTTGCGAATTGGTTTTCGAAGATTGTGAAATCCCAGAGGAAAATGTGCTTGGCGAAGTGAATGAGGGTGTAAAGGTGCTTATGAAAGGACTTAATACCGAGCGAATGGTTCTATCGGGTGGCCCAATCGGCATTATGCAGGCAGCAATGGATATCTCCCTTCCCTACATTCATGAGCGTAAACAGTTTGGTAAACCAATCGGTGTTTTTGAACTGATGCAGGGAAAAATGGCCGATATGTATACTGCACTTCAAAGTACACGCGCTTTTGCCTACCGTGTCGCTGAGCAATATGACAACGGCAATGACTCCAGAAAAGATGCTGCTTCCCTACTCCTTTTCGCTTCTGAAAATGCAGTAAAGGTCTCATTGGAAGCGATTCAGACATTAGGTGGTAATGGCTACATCAACGAGTTTTCAACCGGCCGTCTGCTTAGAGATGCAAAACTTTATGACATTGGTGCCGGTACTAATGAAATTCGCCGTATGTTAATCGGACGTGAGCTTTTTGAAGAGACAAAATAACGATTGCCTCCTGATATTTCATGCACAGAAATATCACTCTTGTACTCTACCCGAAAGGGTAGAGCTTTTTTAGAGCACAAATATTCACTCTAAAAAGAAAAACCACAATACTTTGATTATATTTTTAGGTAACCAATAATGGCGATAATTAAATCAAAACTGGAAAGTGCCTCACCCGATTTCAAAGAAAATCATGACCAAATGGAAACGCTTGTTGAGGAGCTAAAAGGCCGTATCACAGAGGTGGCTCAAGGGGGCGGTGAGCGTGCCCGAAAAAAACACCTTGATCGCAATAAACTTTTACCAAGAGATCGTATTAAAGCATTACTCGACCCAGGCAGCTCTTTCCTCGAGCTCTCTCAACTCGCTGCCTATGAAATGTATAACGGTGATGCACCTGCTGCCGGCATTATTACTGGGGTCGGCCGTGTTCACGGAATTGAAGTGATGGTTATCGCCAATGATGCAACAGTCAAAGGCGGGACCTACTACCCACTAACAGTCAAAAAACACCTTAGAGCACAAGAAATTGCTGCTGAGAACCGCCTTCCTTGTATCTATCTTGTTGATTCAGGTGGTGCCTTTTTACCCTTACAACACGAAGTCTTTCCAGATAAAGAACATTTTGGCCGGTTTTTCTTTAACCAAACAAGAATGTCGGGTGATGGTATACCCCAAATCGCGGTCGTTATGGGTTCTTGTACTGCAGGGGGGGCTTATATTCCTTCACTATGTGATGAGTCAATCATCGTTAGAGAACAAGGAACAATTTTTCTAGGTGGACCACCATTGGTAAAAGCCGCTACTGGAGAGGAGGTCTCTTCTGAAGAACTAGGTGGTGCAGACCTTCACTGCAAGCTATCTGGCGTAACCGATCACATTGCAGAAAATGACACTCATGCACTCTCCATCGCACGCGATATCATTGAGCACCTAAACATAACAAAAACTGTTCAGGCTAAAGTTCGTGAATCTCACGAACCACTCTACCCAATCGATGAAATTCTCGGTGTTATTCCAAAGGATGCCCGCCAGCCTTTTGAAGTTCGCGAGATTATTGCCCGCCTAGTTGACAGTTCTGAATTTCAAGAATTCAAACCCCTTTATGGCCCAACACTTGTCTGTGGCTTTGCGCACATACATGGCTATCCAGTCGGAATCATCGCCAACAACGGTATTCTTTTCTCTCCTTCTGCCCTTAAAGGAACGCACTTTATTGAACTTTGCAACCAACGAGGCATTCCTTTGCTTTTCCTACAAAATATCACTGGCTTTATGGTTGGTAAGAAGTATGAGGAAGAAGGTATTGCTAAAAATGGAGCCAAAATGGTGACTGCTGTCTCCTGTTCAAAAGTACCTAAATTTACTGTACTGATCGGGGGATCATACGGCGCAGGTAACTACGGCATGTGCGGAAGAGCTTTTGGAGCAAGAATGCTCTGGAGCTGGCCAAACTCACGCATATCAACAATGGGTGGCGAACAAGCAGCATCTGTATTAGCGACCGTTAAGCGTGATCAGATCGAAGCAAACGACGGAAGTTGGTCTGCTGAGGAGGAGGAAGAATTTAGGAAACCAGTTCTTGCGCAGTATGAAGAGCAGGGAAATCCCTACTTCGCCACCGCTCGCCTTTGGGATGATGGCATTATTGACCCTCGTGATACCCGACGTATCCTAGGGCTTGCACTGGCAACTGCCATGAAAACGCCTATAGAAAAAACCGATTTTGGCATCTTCAGGATGTAATAAGGGATAAAAAATGTTTAAAAAAGTACTGATTGCAAACCGTGGCGAAATTGCATGCCGTGTTATATCCACCCTGAAGAAAATGGGAATTACTAGTGTTGCTGTCTACTCAGATGCAGACCGTCATGCTCGGCACGTTAAACTAGCTGATGAGGCTTATCATATTGGTGGGTCTCGCCCAGATGAGTCCTATTTAAAAGTTGAAACACTCCTTACCTTAGCTAAACGAATTGGCGTTGATGCCATCCACCCAGCGTACGGCTTTCTTTCTGAAAATAGTGGTTTTGCGCGAGCTTGCCCAGAAGCTGGAATCACTTTTATCGGCCCTTCAGCAGATTCAATCGAAAAAATGGGTGCAAAAGATGCGGCTAAAGCACTTATGGAAGCCGCTAATGTTCCTGTTGTTCCTGGTTACCACGGTGAAGAACAGAATCCAGATTTTCTAGAAGAACAGGCCTGTAAGGTTGGCTTCCCTCTTTTGATTAAAGCTGTCTCAGGCGGGGGCGGTAAAGGGATGCGTGTCGTCAATGCAGCATCTGAATTTGCCAACAGTCTAGATTCAGTTAAACGCGAAGCGGTCAACGCCTTTGGTGATGACCGTGTTTTGCTTGAACGCTATATTAGTAAGCCTCGCCATATTGAATTCCAAGTATTTGGTGATTCACATGGACATTATGTTCATTTACATGAACGCGAATGCTCGCTACAACGTCGCCATCAGAAAATTATTGAAGAAACACCCTCTCCTTTTCTAGACGAAGAAACGCGCGAAGCAATGGGTGTTGCAGCATCCAATGCTGCACGAGCAATTAGCTACCTCGGTGCTGGAACTATCGAATTTATCGTCGGTGAAGACCGGTCTTTCTATTTTATGGAGATGAACACCCGACTTCAGGTCGAACACCCTGTAACCGAAATGGTAACGGGACAAGATCTTGTTGAATGGCAACTTCGTATTGCCGCCGGTGAAGCATTACCACTAACACAGGATCAAATAACCAGCGCAGGGCATTCATTTGAGACCCGCCTTTACGCTGAAAACCCCAATAATCTTTTCTTGCCATCAACTGGCAAACTTTCTCATCTACGCTTTCCTCAGGCCGATAAGAACTGCCGAGTTGAAACAGGCGTTGAAGAAGGTGATGTAATTAGTGTCTTTTATGATCCAATGATTGCCAAGCTTGTTGTTTGGGGAGAAAATCGTGAAATCGCACGTACTCGACTATTAAAAGCTCTAGGCGAAAGCGGCATTATCGGTGTGGAAAACAATATCGCTTTTCTTGAAACACTTGCCACGCACCCAGATTTCATCGAGAACCGTATTGACACTCAATATATCGATGCAAAACTCGATACGATCCTTGAAGATAGCCGCATTGGACTTCCTCAGAACGTACTTTTAGCCGCTAGTGTTCGTCTACTGCTAGATGGGCAGAAAATGGTTTCCTCGATGGCAGAAGCTGCTGACGATTCAAACTCTCCCTGGTTCGACACGACGGGTTGGCGGCCGAATGGACAGAGTGAAAGAAGTCTATTCTTCCGTTACGAAGAGAGCGATGATATTGAAATTGTAGTCACCGAACAGGCTAACCACTTTATATTTCATTTAGAAAATGATCTAGATGTCTTAATTGAAGAGGCAGAGAACGATGTTATCCGCCTTCAAATCGATGGCTGTTGGGAGCGTTTTATCACGCTAAGAAATGAGAATAACCTGCTTATCTCCTGGAAAAACCGCTGGTATAACCTACTTGAAGTGAACCCATTTGAACCGGATCTATCGGATATTGATGGGGTTTCTAATATCATCGCACCAATGCCCGGCAAACTTCTAAAAGTGCTTGTTAGCAACGGTGATTCCGTTACTGAAGGGCAACCGCTGGCGATTCTTGAAGCGATGAAGATGGAGCACACACTCACCGCCTCCTTTGATGGCGTAATCGATCAAGTTTTCTGCGTAGAAGAAGATTTTGTCGAGGCCGATGCGACTTTAATCACCTTCGCTGAAGATTAAATATTAATCGCCACAGAGGCCGTGAAGAACACGAAGAAAAAGCAGAGCTGTTCAGCGGTAAAAACTTCGTATTCTCTGTCTCCTTCCTGGTGATTTATTAGAGTTAATAGCATATGACTAAAAACTATCCACAATCCGTTCGCATCGTTGAAGTTTCACCTCGAGATGGTCTGCAAAATATAAAGACAGAGATCCCGACTGAAACCAAACTTGAACTAATCAATAAACTTTGTGATGCCGGTATAAGTGATCTTGAAGTGGCCAGTTTTGTCAGCCCTAAATGGGTTCCACAAATGGCTGATGCGGCAGATATTTTAAGACAACTTAAACCACACCCAACGACAAACTATACCGTTCTTACTCCTAACCTAAAGGGTTTTGAAAGAGCGCTCGAATGCGGCGTAAAAGAGGTTGCTGTTTTTACCGCTGCCTCAGAAGCATTCACTCAGAAAAATATAAACTGTACGATTGATGAATCACTTCAGCGAATTGAGGCAATCATGCAGCCTGCACTCGATAATAATATTCGTGTTCGGGGTTATGTCTCGTGTGTATTGGGTTGCCCTTACGATGGTCATATTGACGCTTCTGAAGTGGCGCGTGTCACAAAAGCGCTGATCGAACTGGGTTGTTATGAGGTCTCACTCGGTGACACGATCGGCATCGGAACACCGCTAAAAGCGCAAGCGATGGCTAAAACCGTTCTCGAAACTGTTCCCGCAGATAAACTGGCACTTCATTTCCACGACACACGCGGTCAAGCACTCGCCAATCTGTTTGCCTGTCTTGAACTGGGTATCGCCACCATTGATGCCTCTGTAGCAGGTTTAGGTGGCTGTCCCTATGCAAAAGGGGCTTCGGGAAATGTTTCCACAGAAGATGTTGTCTATATGCTGCATGGCATGGGCATTAAAACGGGCATTGACCTCGATAAACTGGCTTTAGCCGGCCACTATATTACCCAACAACTCGGTTGCCAAAATAACAGCCGTATTGGTGCTGTTCTTTGCACTGAATAATTTAATAAAATGAGTCAGTTAGCTAATTTTATCCACACTCCCGGTGTGCACTGTTCCAGCACCTGCATTCAGGATTTAGTGCGCTTTGATGGTCTCGAGATCAGTGAAGCAATGGCTTTTGGGCTTGGCGCAGGGCTTGGGTTTATCTTTTACCAAGATAAAGCGCTTTCTCCCTCTTCACGCTTTAATGGCCGCTCAACCAACCTTGAAGAGAATTTTTATCGCTGTATCGGGCAACCTATAACATGGCGAGAAGAGTGGGATTTCGACAGCTTAAAGATTTCACTTAAAAATGGCCGACCAGTGCTCGCCAAAACCTTTTTGGCACACCTTCCCTACTATGATCCTGCTGACTTTCCCGGTCATGGAGTCATCGTCACCGGTTTTGATGAATCAACTGGAAAACTCTCCATAGCCGATAGCCTTTCAGAATCTCTTTTTAAGATTCCTGTTGATGACTTCCATAAGGCGATCGCAGTCGATTGCCCTCCCTTTATGAAAGCCTATTCATGGGCCTCTGCCCCCTCCATTCATTTCAAAATAGAGGCATCTCTATTACAAAAGGCCATTGTTAATATGGCAGAAATAATGCTCCAATCCGACTCAAAAAAAGAGGGGTTAACGGCGATGGAAACCGCGATTGATGAAATACCCGGTTGGGCAGAAGATGATGATTGGCAATGGCATGCCCGATTCGCCTATCAATCTATTGAGAAAAGGGGAACCGGGGGCGCCGGTTTTCGGCCGCTCTATGCCGATTTCTTGAATGAGGCCAGTCACTACCTTCCTGAAATAAAACTGCTAAAACTGGAAGAGGCTGTTCGGCAATCGGCCCTGCTATGGCAAGAGATGGCACAAATTTTTAAGCAGATTTATATCGATAAAAATCGTAATGATTTTACCCAGGCAGCAGGGCTACTAGCACAAATAAACGCACTAGAAACCACACTCTGCACAACGATTGTTAGGCATCTAAAATGAATGAAACCCTCTGGAAACCTTCGCAACAAAGAATTGAAAGCAGCCAAGTTTGGCAGTTCGCACAATCGCTTAATAGCCGCTACGGACTATCACTATCGAGCTACGCTGAACTCTATGATTGGTCAGTCGACAATATTCCGCTATTTTGGGAAAACGTCTGGGAATTTTCTGATGTAATTCACTCGGAACCTTACACCGAGGTGGTCGATGATCTTCAGAAAATGCCGGGGGCTAAATGGTTTAGTGGTGCGCGGCTCAATTTTGCCGAGAATCTATTGCGCTTTCGTGATGATCGAACCGCGATCCATTTTCGTGGTGAGGATCAAATCAAGTCCCAACTTAGCCACCGTGAACTATACGACAAGGTAGAGCGACTCGCGCATTCATTAAGAGAAATGGGCGTTGTGCCGGGAGACCGCATCGCCGCCTTTATGCCCAACCTACCTGAAACATTGATTGGCATGTTGGCTGCCACCAGTATTGGAGCAGTCTGGTCCTCAACTTCACCCGATTTTGGCATTAAAGGCGTACTCGACCGTTTCCAACAGATCGATCCTAAGGTGGTCATCGCTGCGGACGGCTATCTTTATGGTGGCCGCTATTTCAGCACACTCGACAAACTCTCCTCGATTATCGAGGCTCTACCCTCTGTTGAAAAGGTGATCGTAGCTCGTTATATCGAAAAACCAGAGATCGATTCAATTCCAAATGCAGTTTTCTGGGATGACTTTCTAAGTGATGACCCAGAACCTCTGACTTTCGAACAGCTCCCGTTCGACCATCCGCTTTATATCATGTACTCGTCAGGTACGACTGGTTTGCCGAAAAGTATCGTTCATTGCGCAGGTGGCGTTCTGTTGCAGCACCTGAAAGAGCACAAACTACACGTCGATATGAACCGTGATAAAACGTTGTTCTATTTCACCACCTGCGGCTGGATGATGTGGAACTGGTTAGTTTCAGGTCTCGCAACAGGTGGCACACTTGTACTGTTCGATGGCAACCCACTCAAACCCGATCCAAAATTTCTGCTCACAATGGCAGAAGAACTCGATATCAATATCTTCGGCACCAGTGCCAAATATATCGACACGCTCGAAGAGATGGGAGTTAAGCCGAATCAGGTATCAGACTTTCCTGCACTCGAAACAATCCTTTCAACCGGCTCACCTCTACTCGAAAAAAGCTTTGACTACGTCTATCGCGATTGGAAAAAAGATGTTCTGCTCGCCTCAATTTCAGGCGGAACCGATATCGTCTCCTGTTTTGCCGGTGGCAACCCCTGGTTACCCGTCCGCCGTGGCGAACTGCAATGTCGCATGCTCGGAATGAAGGTAGAAGCTTTCAATGACTCAGCTCAACCGGTGATTGGCGAAAAAGGCGAATTAGTTTGCAGTGCTGCCTTTCCGGTCATGCCTATTCATTTTCTGAATGACCCTGATGGGCAAAAATATCACGATGCCTATTTCAATGTTTATCCAAACAGTTGGTATCACGGTGACTACATCGATATTAGCGAGGAAGGTGGCGTTCGATTCTTTGGTCGCTCCGATGCAACGCTTAATCCAGGCGGCGTTCGTTTAGGAACCGCTGATCTTTATCGTGTCGTTGAGGCACTTCCAGAAATTGAGGATTCGGTTGCGGTCGGTCAAAAATGGGAAGGTGATGAGCGAATTGTTTTATTCGTCAAATTGCACAAAGGTAATTCACTTAATGAAACTTTGGCCGCAACAGTCAAAAAAGAGATTCGCCAACGTTGTAGCCCTCGGCATGTACCAGAGGTGATTATTGCAACACCTGATATTCCCTACACGCTTAATGGCAAGAAGGTTGAAGTCGCCATTAAAAAGATGATTCATGGTGAATCGGTTAAAAACAAAGATGCTTTAGCTAATCCTGAGAGCCTCGATTTTTATACCAATCTTACTGAACTAAAATAGCCTTAAATAACCGGTTAAAGCTGGCCTTTAACTAACAGTTTAGCCATCTCATCCGCAGGAACGGGTTTACTAAACAGGTAGCCTTGTCCTATTTCACACTCTTTTTCTAGGAGCAGCGCAAGCTGCTCCTCAGTTTCGATTCCCTCTGCCACACTCTTAAGTTTTAGCTGACTCGCGATAGCAAGTATTGCATCAATTATCGCCGCATCATCTTCATCAATAGCCAGAAATCTTCAGTTTTAGGCAGTACGGATTTTGGGTGAGGGTCCCGGCATTAAGCCCGCTAAGCGCGCCACTCATACCAACTCGAATTTCTTCGTTAGCCTTAGCATATGAGAAGGGCAAGATAGACAGGCATAGCAATACAATCCTTAAGAAAGGCCCTCTTGCTCTTGGGTAGTCTAAGATAAAACAAGCATCCATACTTCTATCTCTAGGTACTGTTTATGACAACTCATTCATTGGAGTCGTATTAATTATTATTTAGCTTCGTAGCCCCTTTAAGCTTCGACGAAAAAACTGTATCAACAACATGCTGTTTACAGGACTATTCTTTCTTGCATAAAGAGAACGCTCGAGCAGCAGATACAACTCAGTTTGTTGAATTTTCAAAAATCACCTCAATATTGGTATCCTGAATATAAATTAAGAAATGAACCAAAAATTATGATGAGAATAGCGCTTTTCCTAGCCACTAATGCAGCAATCTTAGTTGTCATTACTTTGATCTTTAACCTCTTTGGCCTTCACGGGGTACTTGCACAAAACGGAGTCGACCTTGACCTCAATGCATTACTTCTTATGTCCGGCATTATTGGCATGAGTGGCTCACTCATCTCACTTGCTCTTTCAAAGTTTATGGCCAAAAGGTCAATGGGTGTCGTCATTATCGAGAGCCCAAACTCAGCAGCCGAACACTGGTTAATTGAAACCGTCCAAAAACAGGCGAGTAAAGCAGGTATTGGGATGCCTGAAGTGGGTATATTTAACAGCCCCCAACCAAATGCCTTTGCAACCGGAATGAATAAAAATAGCGCCTTGATCGCCGTTAGCAGCGGGCTCCTGAGCAGCATGCAGCAAAACGAAGTGGAGGCTGTTTTAGCGCACGAGATCAGCCACGTTTCTAATGGCGACATGATTACGCTAAGTTTGGTGCAGGGTGTTGTGAACACCTTTGTTTTCTTTCTCTCAAGTATCATCGGCCACATCGTTGATCGTGTTGTCTTTAAAACCGAACGTGGTCATGGGCCGGCCTATTATGTCACTCAAATTGTTGCCCAAATTTGCCTATCTATTCTTGCTACGATGATCACCATGTGGTTTTCTCGCTGGCGCGAATTTCATGCCGATGCAGGTGCCGCTCAGCTCTCGGGTCGCGAGAATATGATTGCCGCACTACGTGCTTTACAACGTAACCATGAGCCTAAAGAGCTGCCTGGCGAGTTTGCTGCTTTCGGAATTAATGGCGGTTTGGGAAGCGGTTTTAAAAAACTTTTTATGAGTCACCCACCTTTAGAGGAACGAATTGCTGCGCTTCAAGAGCGAACCGAGAATTAAACAGTTGACAGGAGAAGCACTATTCTGATAAATATTACTAGGAGCTAAAAATAAAAAAGAGACCTAGCTCACAGTAATAAACGAGGAAGGAGAATAACGTGGTATTTCTTGAATTTATGTTTACAAGCCCGCTGGGCATCTTGGCTATCGGCCTAGTTGTTGGTTTATTAGCAAGTGCGAGTTACTGTGCTAAGCGTCTGACTCATTGATCTAAAATAGACAGGCAATAAAAAAGGGTGCACATGCACCCTTTTTTATTGCCTTAAAAGGTATAGTTCTTAATTAACCCTCTTCCTCGGCAAGTCTTTTCTGGACCTCTGCAAAGCTAGCTAATTTGTCATCGCTAACTTCCGCTTGGTGGTTACTCTTCCACTCCGAATAAGGCATTCCATAAATGAGCTCTTGCGCAGAAGGATAGTCTATCTCTAGCCCTTTCTCCTCAGCTTCTGCTCTGTACCACTTAGCTAGGCAATTCCTGCAAAAACTGGCAAGTATCATTAGATCTATATTTTGAACTTCTTTGTGTGAATCTAAGTGCTTAAGCAGGCGGCGAAAAGTTGCAGCCTCAAGCTCAATCTGTGTCTGTTTATCCATCTAGTTTCCCCTAATTTAAAAGCCGGAGAGATTATACCAATAACAGCAGACTTGGGTTCAGCCGATAACGCTATTACGCCCAGCTTCTTTGGCTTTATAAAGGTTCTTATCCGCAGTTTCGATTAATTCAGCAGGCTGGATATTTTCGACATCTATCTCTGTCGCAATCCCTAAACTCATTGTGACAAAACGACTCACCGACGAGCCTTCATTATCTATTTCCAAGGACTCAATCGCTTGGCGCATTTTCTCTGCCACCATCAACGCCCCATCAGCATCCGTATTGGGCAGTATCACTACAAACTCTTCACCGCCATATCGGGCAACCAAATCCCCAGTTCGACTAATTAAAGGTGATAGAGTCTTCGCAACAAGCTTCAAACAATCATCTCCACCCTGATGCCCGTAGTGGTCATTAAAAGATTTAAAGTAATCGATATCCGCCATAACAAGGCTTATAGGCTCTTTTGAGCGCCTAGCTAAGCGGCACTCTTTTGATAATCTGTAGTCAAAATGACGACGGTTCGAAATCCCTGTTAGCCCATCTAATTCGGCTAGATCTTTCAATTTCTGATTAGCACGTTCAAGTTCTTCACGCATAGCAGCAATACGCTGCATCGCTTTCAACTTAGCATTGAGCACCGTCTGGCTAACTGGTTTAGTTAAATAATCATCACCACCAGCCTCAATCCCTTTAACAACGTCTTCGTCGCTAATCATCGCACTAAGGAAAATGATTGGAATCCAAAGGTTTCGCTTTTCACAAAGCTTTTTAATCCGTGAAGCCGCTTCGTAACCATCCATCTCTGGCATGACAACATCAAGAAGAATCAAATCGGGAATTTCTTTTTTAAACGCACTGACCGCCTCTATACCATTAGAAACCGTGACTACCTCGTGTCCTTCGCTTTCTATATAGGTTCTAAAAAGCAATTGATTACTTTTCGTGTCGTCTGCAATAAGTACTTTCATTAAATTCTATTTGCGCTTTTTTAGTAAGCTCTTTCTTACATGTTGTAATCCAAAGCTTAGCAGAAAATATTTCATGCTTTTAAGGTAAATGTGGTTGCTCAAGATATTCGTGTGAACGCATCTCCTGGAGCCGACTAATTGTCCGTTCAAACTGAAATTGAAGCCGCTTTCCTGAATACAGTTTCTCCGGTTCACTTTCTGCTGAAATCACAACCTTTACATTGCGGTCATACAACTCATCAACTAGGTTAATAAAACGCATGGCGAAATCATTTTTCATCTCGTCCATACAAAAAACATTACCAATGAAAACTGTGTGAAAATACTTTGATAGCTCTATGTAATCTGCGGGGGCGCGAGGTAGATCGCAAAGATTTTTAAAGTCGAACCAGACGATTCCATCTGTACACTTCTCAGTTTGTAGTTGCCGGTTTTCTATTTCTATAACTTCCCTTTCGATAATGTCCGAGGTGGCCATCTGTTTAAAAAGGTCATCTAAAATTCGGTCTGCTTCAGAATCAAGTGGGTGGTGGTAAATTTCGGCTTGCTCAAGTTCACGCAACCGATAATCCGTTTCGCTATCGAGCATCATCACATCACAGTTCAGTTTAATCTGCTCAATAGCGGGTAAAAATCGGTCTCTCTGTAATCCATTTTTATACAAGCCATCAGGAGCAATATTAGATGTTGCAACCAACACAATCCCCCGATCAAACAGCTCTGTCATCAACCGTCCGAGCAGCATGGCATCGGTAATGTCAGAAACAAAAAACTCGTCAAAGCAAAGCACTCTGATTTTCTTAGATAGCCGTTCAGCAACGATTTTTAAAGGGTCAACCTCATTTTGAAGTTTTCCTAGCTCCGCATGCACAAATTGCATGAAACGGTGGAAATGGATTCTCTGCTTCTCCTCAAAGGGTAATGAGTCAAAAAAAAGGTCAACCAACCATGTTTTCCCGCGCCCCACTCCACCCCACAGATACAAGCCCTGTACGCTAGCTTGTTCAACTGGCTTTACACGATGTTTGAGCCTACCTAGAAAACCTTTGGGTTCGCTTTCTAGCTCCCCAGTCAACTGTAGGTAGGTTTCATTGAGTTTTTCAACAATGCTAGCTTGCGCATCATCTGGGCTAAAAAGGCCCGACTCGATATCTTTAAGATAACGATCAAGTGGTTTCACGGTCAAAAATCCTCAATTAAACTTAATTCAAAGTAACAGAACGATTCTGTCAATACTTACCGGAAAACCGGGTTATCTTTTGGAAAATCTTGCACATTACTCATAACGCAGATAGCATTTCACTGCTAAACAGCTCTATTGAGCTACGAACCATAGGCCCTATCTGGATAATCACTTATGCGCGTCAACGGATCAACGGCATATTCTACCGTGATCGCTTCTGTAAATAACAGAAATGCGATACCCGTTGCTACGCCTTCGCAATCCCCTCTAGCTGGGGACCAGAAAAAACCTAACGAAACAATACGCGCTTCACAGCAGGAGCAGCAGCCACCTTTATCCGCTACGATTACGACAAATGGCCGCAAAGCAACGCTATCACCTCTTGTTACGGATAAGAACTTACCATCTCAAACCCGAACCGCACTTAATAGCTATGTTAATATTCAGAACCAGCTACACTCTGATGAGCAAGCCTACAATCAACAACTACTCGGCATAGACCTTTTTGCTTAATCTTTTTTCCTCACAAAAATGAAACTCCTTTTTGATTTTTTTCCAATCCTACTCTTTTTTATCGCCTATAAGATTTACGGCATTTACGCTGCGACGATTGTTGCAATCGGCGCATCAGTAATACAGGTTGGCATCTCTTGGTTTCGTCATCGTAAAGTCGAAAATATGCACTTAGTCACCCTAGCGATTATTGCTATTTTTGGTGGCCTTACACTCTACCTCCAAGACGAGATGTTTATTAAGTGGAAACCAACTGTCCTAAACTGGCTATTTGGAATTGTTTTTCTTGGCAGCCAACACATCGGGGAAAAAACCATTGTCGAGCGGATGATGGGCCACAACATGACATTACCAGCTGAAATATGGGCAAAACTAAACCTGAGCTGGGCAGCTTTCTTTATTGCACTTGGCAGCATCAACCTTTATGTACTATATAATTTTGATACTGATACTTGGGTAAACTTCAAACTTTTTGGGATGTTAGGCTTAACGCTTGTTTTTGTAGTAATCCAAGGGGTTTTTCTCTCCCGTCACCTACCTGAAGAAAGTGAAGAGGAGTCATAAATATCATGCTCTATGCCATTATCAGTCAAGACATCAAAAATAGCCTGAATAAACGGCTCAAGGCTCGTCCTGCACACCTTGAGCGCCTGCAGCAACTTCAAAATAAAGGACGGCTCGTTATCGCTGGCCCACACCCAGCAATCGATAGCAATAATCCTGGGGAGGCTGGTTTTAGTGGAAGTTTAGTCGTTGCCGAATTTGAATCTCTTGAAACCGCCCAAACTTGGGCAGACAGCGACCCCTATTTTAAAGCCGGTGTTTATCAATCAGTCCTAGTTAAACCCTTTAAACAGGTATTTCCCTCATGACAGAAAGAAGTGAACGTATTAAAAACAGGCTTGTAGAAACTTTCTCCCCCGAGCATTTTGAAATAATCGATGATAGCCAATCACACGCTGGCCACGCAGGTGTTCAAGAAACCGGTGGGGGTCACTTCTTTGTCACTATTGTCAGCAGCCAATTTGAAGACAAATCACGCGTCCAACGCCATCAACTAATTTATGCCGCTTTAGGCGCAATGATGCAGACCGATATCCATGCGCTCAGCATTAAATCTTTTACCCCAAAAGAATTCTCTCAGAATTAACAGTCACACTTAATCAAACAAAAGGAAAATAGATGAGAAAAACAGCAACCCTGGCCATTTCAGCACTTTCAACGCTGCTTGTTGCAGGCCCAAGCTTCGCCTCAGACACCATTGCAACCGTTAACGGTCAAGCTATTACGCAAACTGATCTACAGTCATATGCTGTACAAAGAGCGCAACGTAGTCGCTCTAAACCAGGCTCTACCTCTCGCGAAATTTTAGTTGAAGAGCTAGTTGGTCAGGAGCTGTTGTACCAAGATGCAAAAAAGCAGAAACTAGAGAATAAACCAGAAGTCGCAGCTCGTTTAAACCGTTTAAAACGCAACTCACTCGCAATGGAAGCAGTGAATCACTTTGTTGAGACCACTAAAATCAGCGACAAAGAATTAAGAGCCACTTATGATGCAAGAATTTCAAAAAGCGATATAACAGAATACAAAGCTCGCCATATTCTTTTAAAGTCCGAAGAAGATGCAAAAGCAGTTGTTAAAGCGCTTGAAGGTGGTGCGAAATTCGAAGAGCTCGCAAAAGAAAAATCAACTGGCCCTTCTGCTCCAAACGGAGGTGATCTTGGGTGGTTTACCGCTAACCGGATGGTTCCGGCCTTTTCGCAAGCAGTGATTGCACTTAAAAAAGGCGAATTTACCAAGAAAGCGATTCAAACACAGTTTGGTTGGCATGTAATTATTCGTGAAGACTCAAGAACAGCTCAACCACCAAAGTTTGAGGCCGTCAAAGAGCAGGTTGAAGGCATGATGAAGCAACAAAAAATTCAAGCCTACATCGGTGACTTGCGTAAAAATGCAAAGATCACAATTGCACAGAAAGAGGATAAAGAGAAAACCTCAAAATAAAAAAGCAGTTTGAAGTGGGGAAAGGAATCCCTCTTCAACCTGAACTATTTGTGCTCAGCCTCTTTTGCCCTCACCCAAAGCAACTCCATCTCATCTAAGCTCATCTCCTCAAGCAATCGATTCTGTTCCTGAGCCTGTTTCTCAACAAAACTAAATCGCTGTTTAAAACGCTGACTTGTCGCTCTCAATGCGGCTTCAGGGTCGACATTAAGCTTTCTCGCCAAATTCGTACAGGCAAACATTAAGTCACCCACTTCATCAAATAGACGTTGTTGACCGCCATTCGACTCAATTTCCGCCCTAACTTCCGCCATTTCCTCTTCTATTTTATCGAATACAGGTTCCACCGAAGGCCAATCAAATCCAACCGTTGCAACCCGTTTTTGCATTTTTACCGCTAATTTTGATGCTGGAAGGTTTTGAGCAAGATCTGACAATAGGCCTTTATTTTCAGGTTCATTATGGCGCTCAAGCAGCTTCTCTTTTTCCCAGTTGGGCTGCTCCTCTTGCCCCGCAAAAACATGCGGGTGCCTTCGAATCATTTTCTCAACCACCGAAGAGACAACATCATTAAAATCGAAAAGAGCTTTCTCTTCGGCCATTCTGGCATGGAATACCACCTGAAACAGGAGATCACCCAATTCACCACGCAGCTCTTTGTAATCTTCTCTCTCAATCGCATCAGCAACTTCATAGGCCTCTTCGATTGTGTACGGAGCTATTGTCTGAAAAGTCTGTTCACGATCCCAAGGGCAACCTGTTTCTGGATCACGCAGGTTTTTCATTATTTCTAACAATGTATCAATTGACATTATTTCTTCCAAAACATCAATTTTCCTGCCAATGTTTTCTCATTATCACTATTTTCCTCAGCATCCTTCATATGGCGGTCAATAAGGTCTTTTAAACTTAAAAACTCAGAAATAGTAACCACCTTTTGGATCTGTTTTTTAAGATTGGGGGCAATATTTTCTTTTTTAAGCACCCCTGCAGCAGATTCATATTCATCAATAAATGCTAGGGGAGATTGGCTAACCATCACATCAAATTGTTCACCAAGTTGCTCACGAACATTTAATATAATTTCATATTCCACATCACCCGTCGTTTTGGGTTCCAACGAATCTGTCCGGCTTCCCAGTGAAAAAGTTCTAATCTTTGCTTTATAGAGTTCAAGCTCTTTGCTGGTGAGATAAGATGAAAGAAAGTCTAATAACCGAATCAATCTATCGTTTCCTCTATCGACTGAAGATACTCTCTTTTCTTGTCTCTTTTCAGAGTAACTGATGCTCGCAACTGCTTTGGGTGTATTGCTTTGATCATTGGAAACAATTGACTTTTCTGGCTTTGAGTCGACAATTACTATTCCTAAATTTCCGATCTGTTCCGCCACTCTTTGGTTCACAAGAATTACAACTTTATTCAGGCCTAGTTTCTCATTCCCAGCGAATTCTATTTCATCTAGAAGGCTTGCCTTTAATGTCAGGTAATCTGTCTGTTCAAGACCTAGATTTTTAACTGCAGCATCAAGGATATTTGTCACTATCTCTTTTTTTTCCTCGTAAAAGAGGATTCTCTGGCTTTTTTCAGTCATGTCAATTTTCCTAAATTGATCTTATCGTTATCCATAAGAATAGGATGATCCCTTTTCAAATGGAACCCATACAAAACAGACAGGCACAAAAAAACCATCCTAATTTTAAGATGGTTTACATTTGGTCGGCGTGAGAGGATTCGAACCTCCGACCCCCACAACCCCATTGTGGTGCGCTACCAAGCTGCGCTACACGCCGTATTTGAGGTTGAGATTATACATTATGAGCCCTCTTGAAGACAGGCGTGATACAGCGTTTATTTAAGGATACTTAGGACATCTTCAAGCTCACCAATCAATTGATGAACAATCTGTTTGCTCTGATTAACATCTTCTTTTACATCTTTCCCTTCAAGGTGGGTGCGCGCGCCACCGATTGTATAACCGTGTTCATACAATAAACCACGAATCTGGCGAATCATCAAAACATCATGACGTTGGTAGTAACGGCGATTGCCACGTCTTTTAACCGGTTTTAACTGTGGGAACTCCTGTTCCCAATAGCGTAAGACATGGGCTTTAACAGCACATAGTTCGCTTACTTCACCAATGGTGAAATATTTCTTTGCTGGGATCGGTGCTAATTCGCTATTGTTACTTGCTTCCAGCATAAGCCTCTACCCTTGATTTTAGTTTTTGGCCGGGACGAAATGTAACAACACGTCTCGCTGTGATAGGAATCTCTTCCCCAGTTTTAGGGTTGCGTCCAGGACGTGGCGTCTTATCTCTTAAATCAAAATTACCAAAACCAGATAACTTAACCTGACCGCCTGATTCCAGAGAGCTTTTTATCTCCTCAAAAAAGCACTCAACAACCTCTTTAGCCTCTCTTTTATTAAGGCCCAATTCATCAAATAATTTTTCAGCAAGATCTGCTTTAGTTACTGCCATTCTTTAATCTCTTAGTTTTGCGTCCAGTTCTTTTTCGAGTGCGTCCAGTGCTTGTGAAACTATAGCATCAATATCAGAATCCACTAGTGTTTTGGAAGAATCCTGTAAAATCAAGCTTAAGGCAACGCTTTTTAGCCCTGATTCTACCCCTTCTCCTCGATAAACGTCAAAGACAATAAGGTCTTTTATTGCCAAATTACCTAAGCCGATTACACAATCACGAAGCGCTCCATAACTAATTGCCTCATCAACAATCACTGCAATATCTCTTCGGACTTGAGGAAATTTAGAGAGTGGCTGAAAGGATGGAATTTTATAATCTGAGATCGCAGACTGCTTTAGCTCAAATAAAAATAGCTGCTTATCAAACCCAAGCTCTTTTTCTAAAACGGGATGCAGCAAACCAATCCAACCAACGACTAAACCCTCTTTATCGACAATCTGTGCTGTTTGGCCTGGATGTAAGGCTGGATGTTTTGCCTCTTCAAAGCGAAAATCTCCACCTTCACCCGATAAATTTAGAATGCTTTCAACATCAGATTTAATATCGTAGAAATTAGCTTCTCTAAGTTTTTCAGCCCACTGCTCTTCGCTCACAGACCCTGTTAGAAGCCCAGCAATGTAGCGCTCCTGAGCAATTCCGCCATTTTCAGGCAGAAATTTAAGCCCAGCCTCAAATATTTGCACCCGCGCCTGCTGCCGATTCAGGTTTCTTTCTGCTGCACGTAAAAGCCCAGCCCAAAGCGTTGTTCTCATCACGGATAGCTCTGATGAAAGTGGGTTCTTAAGCTTAATACCCTCAACAGTTGGAGTGAGTTTCTTCTGCAACTCCTCATCAACAAAACTGTAGGTAATTGCCTCTTGGTACCCTCTATCAACCAGCAGATCGCGAATCCGATCAAGCTCAGTCAATGACTCTGGCTTGCTCTTTAAATCAGAACGCATCATTAGGCTACGGCGTGGTAGTCGATCATATCCATAGACACGCCCCAACTCTTCAATTAGGTCGGCTTCAATTGCAATATCAAACCTGAACCCAGGTGGCGTAATTAGCCAGTGATTCTCCTTTTTCTCAACGGCCATACCTAGCCGGCAAAATATATCTTCAACCTCAGAAGGTTCAATAGCCACACCAAGTAAACGGCTTATACGCTCTTCGCGCAGGCTAATTTCTCTTCGCTCAGCAGCACCGCTCGCTGATTTTGTCTGAATGATTTCACCCGCTTTTCCACCAGCAATTTCAATCAATAAAGCTGTTGCTCGTTCAATTGCTCTTCGTTGCAATTCAGGATCTACTCCGCGCTCGAAGCGATGAGAAGAGTCGGTATGCAAACCATACTTTCTAGCCTTGCCCATCATTGCTAAAGGGCTAAAAAAGGCACATTCTAAAAATATCGTGGTTGTTGATGAAGAGACCGCAGAACCAGCCCCCCCCATAATCCCAGCTAACGCAAGTGGTGCCGATTCATCAGCAATAACCAACGTCTCTTTATCAAGCACAATTTCCTGATCGTTCAGCAATAGCAATTTCTCGCCATCACGCCCCATTCGTACAGTAATCCCACCAGACAATTTCTCTGTATCAAAAGCATGTAAAGGCTGGCCTAACTCTAACAATACATAGTTCGTAACATCAACAACCGGCCCGAGGCTTCTAAGCCCAGCTCGGCGCAGCCGCTCTTGCATCCACAACGATGTTTGTGAAGACGCATCCACACCATCTATGACTCTACCTAAATAGACAGGGCAAAGATCAGCTTCTTCAATAGAGACCGGTATAGAGTGGTTGGTTTCAATTTCCGCTTCAGCAACCTTTACAAACTGGCAGTCTATTTTATTGAGCAATCCTACCTCACGGGCTACACCTTCAAGACTGAGGCAATCAGCACGGTTAGGTGTTAGATCAACTTCAATAATGTTGTCATCAAGCTCAAGATAGTCTCTGATATCCTTCCCGACAGGTGCGTCAGCAGGCAAAACCATCAGGCCATCAGCACTCTCGGCCATTCCCAGCTCTTTATCTGAGCAGAGCATACCGAAAGATTCAACACCTCTTAGCTTTGACTTTTTGATTTTAAAATTGCCAGGCAGAACCGCGCCAATCAAAGCCAAGGGAACTTTCATCCCAACTGTTACATTGCGGGCACCACAAACAATTTGGAGCTGCTCTGCTCCACTAGACACTTTACAAACTTGTAGTTTATCTGCATCTGGATGAGGGGCGATCTCGACAACCTCACCCACCACAATATTGCTAAAATCAGCCGCAGCAGGTTCAACACCTTCCACTTCCAATCCCGCCATTGTTAACTGCTCTACAAGCTTCTCTGTATCAATAGAAGGATTTACAACTTCTCTAAGCCAAGCTTCACTGAAATGCATGGGAATCTTCCATTAAAAAATTAATTAAACTGCCTTAAGAAGTTAAGGTCATTTTCAAAAAACAATCTTAAGTCGTTGATTCCATAGCGTAACATAGCCAGTCTCTCAACACCCATACCGAAAGCAAAGCCGGTAAATTTCTCTCCATCAATATCTACTGACTTAAAAACTTCAGGGTGAATCATTCCGCAACCAAGCACCTCTAGCCAACCAGTATGACTGCAGACTCGACAGCCCTTCCCTTCACACATAACGCATTCGATATCGACTTCAGCCGATGGCTCCGTAAAAGGAAAATAAGAGGGCCTAAAACGCACCTCAATATCTTTTTCAAAAAATAGTGTCAGGAATTCATAAATGACACCTTTTAGATCGGCGAAACTGGCATCTTTATCGACCAAAAATCCCTCTACCTGATGAAACATAGGTGTATGCGTTAGATCAGAATCACAGCGATAGACACGACCCGGTGCAATCACCTTAAAAGGCGGTTCACTATTCTCCATTGCTCGAATCTGCACGGGTGAAGTATGCGTTCTTAAAAGCGTGTGCTCATCGAAATAGAAAGTGTCATGCATCGCGCGTGCAGGGTGATGCGCGGGGATATTGAGTGCTTCGAAGTTATGATAGTCGTCCTCAATTTCTGGGCCTTCAGCAACTTCAAAACCAACGCTTGCAAAGATCTGGCTAATCCGACGCATTGTTTTGGTGACAGGATGTATACCACCCGATCTTTTTCCATTGCCGGGTAAAGTCACATCGATTTTTTCGCTCGCTAGCTTTTCTTCAAGCTGGGCAGTTAAAAGGGCCTCTTTTCGAGATTCAAGTTCTGTTTGAAAGCTACGCTTTGCATCGTTAATAGCCTGCCCAGCAGCTGGACGTTCTTCAGCTGAGAGCCCACCGAGTGTCTTCATTCTTTGGGTAAAAAGCCCTTTTTTTCCCAAATATTGAACCCTGATCTCATCAACTTTCTTAAGGTCAGTCACCTGGGCCAGCTGAGCAACCGCTTGATCGACTATTTCTTGGAGAGATTTATCCACTTTCGCCTACTTATCACTATTTACGGGGTAGATATAGGCAAAAAAGGAGAGAACCGAACAAACGGAGTCTCTCCTTCTTTGCTAAAGACAAAGGGGGTTAACTTAACCCTGAGCTACTTTTGCTAATTCAGCAAATGCCTCTTTGTCATAAACTGCAATATCTGCTAGAACTTTGCGATCTAACTCAACTGCTGCTTTTTTCAAACCATTCATGAAGCGACTGTAAGAGATACCACACTCACGTGCAGCAGCATTAATTCTAACAATCCACAACGCGCGAAACTGGCGTTTTCTCTGACGGCGGTCACGATAAGCATATTGACCAGCTTTGATAACAGCCTGTTTTGCTACACGATAAACGCGACTACGAGCACCATAATAGCCTCTAGCCTGTTTTAAAACCTTTTTGTGCCGTGCCCTTGCGGTAACACCACGTTTTACTCTTGGCATCTCTTAAACCTCTTAACTTAAATCTAATTTACCCCCGAAGGGTATAACTCTCATTGAAGCGATGAACCCGCTTCAATTCGGCTTTAGCCGTATGGCATCATGCGTGAAGCCATACGCAGATCCGAACTATGGATCATTGCCGCTTTACGCAACTGTCTTTTTCTCTTCGTACTTTTCTTAGTCAGGATATGACGACGATGAGACTGTCCACATTTAATTCCACCTGATGCAGTCTTTCTAAAGCGTTTTGCTGCACCACGGTTTGTTTTCATCTTTGGCATTCTTCAATACTCCACTAATAAACTATTTCTTTTTCCTTGGAGACATCACCATCACCATTTGGCGACCCTCCATCTTTGGAAACTGCTCAACGGCAGCCAACTCTTCAAGATCTTTTTCTATTCGCTTCAGCAATTCCATGCCAAGCTCTCTGTGAGCCATTTCCCGACCTCTAAAACGAACTGTTATTTTTGCTTTATCACCACCCTCTAAAAAGCGGGTTAGGTTACGCAATTTTACATCGTAATCGCCTTGATCGGTCCCTGGTCTGAATTTAACTTCCTTGACCTGAATCTGCTTCTGTTTCTTCTTTGCAATCTGAAGACGTTTAGCCTCTTCAAACTTAAACTTCCCATAGTCCATAATGCGACAAACGGGTGGCTCAGCATGAGGTGAGATTTCAACAAGATCCAGACCAGCATCATATGCAATTTGCAAAGCTTCTCTTGAAGCAACAATACCTGCCTGCTCCCCATCAGCACCAATCAGCCTAACTCTCGGGACTTTAATTTCCCCGTTTAGGCGCACTTCTTTCTTAGCGATTCTTTAATCCTCCATCTTTATTCATTCGGCGGCCTCATTTACGCGCTGCTTGATATCGCTAACAAGCCGATCACTAAATTCTTCAATCGAAAGAGACCCCAGATCTTTTCCTCGCTGCGTACGAACAGAAACCGTGTTCGTTTCGAGTTCTTTATCTCCTGTAATTAGAAGATAAGGCACACGCTGCATTGAGTGACCCCTAATTTTAAATCCGATCTTCTCATTTCTCAAGTCTGTTTTGACTCGAATTCCTTGTTTTTGAAGGATTCCTGCAATTTTTTCTGCATATTCGGCGTGTCGGTCGGCAATATTCATAATGACAACTTGAATTGGCGCCAACCAAACCGGAAAGGTTCCCGCATGCTCTTCAATCAAAATCCCGATAAAACGCTCAAGCGAACCAAGAATTGCCCGATGCAACATGACCGGTACTTTTTTGCTGCCATCTTCTGCAATATATTGTGCATCAAGACGGCCTGGCATAGAAAAGTCGACCTGTATCGTTCCACACTGCCAAACACGACCCAAACAGTCTTTAAGTGAAAACTCTATCTTTGGTCCGTAAAAGGCGCCTTCGCCCGGCTGCAGATCCCAATCTAGCTTTTTATTATTAAGCGCTAGCTCGAGTGCCTGCTCGGCTTTATCCCAAACCGCATCATCACCCACTCTATTTTCAGGGCGAGTCGAGAGCTTAACAATCACTTCATCAAAGCCAAAGTCCTTATAAACAGCGAATAGCATCTCAATAAATTCTGAGACCTCATCCTGTATTTGCTCTTCTGTACAAAAGATATGCGCATCATCCTGCACAAAGTTTCGCACGCGCATCAATCCATGAAGCGTCCCTGAAGGCTCGTTACGGTGACATGAACCAAACTCTGCCATTCTAATAGGCAGATCACGGTAACTTTTTATGCCTTGATTATATATTTGGATATGACACGGGCAGTTCATCGGTTTAACAGCATAATCCCGATGTTCTGAGTGGGTAGTGAAAATCATTTCACCAAACTTATCCCAGTGCCCTGACTTCTCCCACAGACTCCGGTCAACAACTTGCGGTGTTTTCACCTCAATATATTCATGCTTACGTAATACTTCACGAATATACTGCTCAACCTCTTGGTAAATCTTCCAACCATTATCGTGCCAAAAGATCATCCCCGGTGCCTCTTCCTGCATATGGAAAAGGTCTAGAGATTTGGCTAATTTACGATGATCACGCTTTTCTGCCTCTGCAAGACGGAACAGATAGGCTTTGAGTTCTTTTTTATTCGCCCATGCTGTGCCGTAAATCCGTTGCAGCATTTCGTTATTGGAATCCCCACGCCAATAAGCTCCAGCAATTTTCATTAATTTGAAAACCGGCAATTTCCCCGTATCCGGAACATGAGGGCCGCGACACAGATCGGTAAAGTCGCCCTGCTTATAGAGAGAAAGTGCTTCGTTAGAGGGGATTGACTCGATTATCTCAGCTTTATAGGTCTCGCCTGCGTCACGAAAAAAGCTAACCGCCTCATCCCGTGAAAGAACTGATCGCTCAACCTTTAAAGATTGCTTAACCAGCTCATGCATTTTTGCCTCAATTGCCTCAAGGTCTTCAGGTGTGAAGGAGCGCTCGTAAGAGAAGTCGTAGAAAAACCCATCTTCAATCACGGGACCAATTGTCACCTGAGCAGATGGGTAAAGTATCTTCACCGCTTGCGCCATCAAATGAGCCGTTGAATGACGGATAACTTCCAATGCAGCTTCGTCACGTACCGTAACAATTTGAAGCGCTGAGTCCTTATCCAACAGAGTTGACGTATCGACTAGCTCCCCATCGACTTTACCTGCGATAGCAGCCTTTCCAAGCCCTGGGCCAATATCGGTTGCAACCTGTTCAATTGTAACAGGCCCTGAATATTCTCTTTGACTACCGTCTGGCAATGTAATGATAGGCATTTGAATCCTTCACTCCGCCCACAAACACTAAGGGGCATAAACAAAAAATGCACCGATCACAAAATCCTTGAATCAGAATCTGCGTACAGTGCATCTCTTTTAAATTTGGTAGGCGCGAGTGGATTCGAACCACCGACCCCCACCATGTCAAGGTGGTGCTCTAACCAACTGAGCTACGCGCCTGCTATAACTACTAACAGTAGCCCAGCATTATATCCCACTTATCTTTTTTTGCACAACAGAATATGTCCGTTTTTTAGGCGCCAATTGCCTGCTTTTGCATCTCCTCAATCTCATCACGAACACGAGCTGCCGCTTCAAACTCAAGATCCTTTGCATGCTGGTACATTTTTACCTCAAGTTTTTGAACCATTTTCGCCAACTCTTTTGGTGATGCGTTCATATATGCCGGCACTTTTTCGGCAACTTGATCAAAACCCCCTCCGGGTATTCCACTTTCCAAAATGTCAGCAATCGATTTTTTAATCGTTTTCGGCTCAATACCAAGCTTTTTATTATGCGCAATCTGCTTTTCCCTACGCCGCTCAGTCTCATCAATCACTTGCGCCATCGACCTTGTGATTTTATCCGCATAAAGAATCGCAAGCCCTTTTGCATTACGCGCAGCACGCCCAATTGTCTGAATCATCGAAACTGCTGAACGCAAAAAACCCTCTTTATCGGCATCAAGAATTGCGACCAGCGTCACCTCAGGAATATCTAAACCCTCCCTTAATAGATTGATCCCCACCACCACATCAAATTTCCCCAACCGCAAATCCCGAATAATCTCCACCCTCTCAACAGTATCAATATCAGAATGTAGATAGCGCACTCTAACGCCGTGCTCCATCAAATACTCGGTCAAGTCCTCTGACATTCGCTTGGTTAATGTTGTCACCAAAACACGCTCATCAATCGCTGCACGTCTGTTAATCTCTGACAATAGATCATCAACTTGAGTTGTTGCTGGACGCACCTCAATCACTGGATCCAAGAGACCTGTTGGTCTAACCACCTGCTCAACTATCACTCCAGAGTGCTCTTTTTCGTAAACGCTCGGAGTTGCCGAGACATATATACGTTGAGGCGCGCGCAAAGCAAACTCATCAAACCGCAGCGGCCTGTTATCAAGAGCGGAGGGGAGCCTGAAACCAAAATTAACCAAGGTCTCCTTCCGTGAGCGATCGCCTTTATACATTGCACCTAGTTGGGGAATCGTTACATGGCTTTCATCAACAATAATCATCGCCCCTTCTGGAATGTAATCAAACAGTGTTGGAGGCGGTTCGCCCGGTTTGCGCCCAGAAAGGTAGCGAGAGTAATTTTCAATGCCCGAGCAATAACCTAGCTCCAGAATCATCTCAATATCAAAGCGCGTTCGCTGCTCAAGCCGCTGAGCCTCCACCAGTTTGTCTATTGAGCGTAACTGCTCAAGCCTCTCCTTTAGCTCTTCCTTAATATAATCGACCGCTTTAAGCAGCCGTTCACGGGGAGTTACATAATGACTTTTCGGATAGATGGTATAACGCGGTAAACGCCTAATGATCTCGCCCGTAAGTGGGTCAAATAGAGATAAACGTTCAACCTCATCATCAAACAACTCTATCCTGAGCGCCTCTTTATCAGACTCAGCCGGAAAAACATCAATCACCTCGCCTCGAACGCGATAAGTAGCCCTCCGCAATTCAAGATCATTCCGTGTATATTGCATCTCTGCCAGACGCCGCAGAATTTTGCGCTGATCGATCATATCTCCACGGGTCAGATGAAGATTCATACTAAAATAGGCCTCGGGATCACCTAGACCATAGATACAAGAGACCGTCGCAACAACGATGACATCTTTCCGCTCCATCATCGCTTTTGTCGCAGAAAGTCGCATCTGCTCAATATGCTCATTCAGCGATGCATCTTTCTCAATAAATGTATCCGATGCTGGAACGTAAGCTTCAGGCTGATAATAATCATAATAAGAGACAAAATACTCCACCGCATTTTCAGGAAAAAACTCCTTCATCTCCCCATACAGCTGTGCAGCAAGCGTTTTGTTTGGCGCAAGAATTAATGCCGGGCGCTGCGTTTGCGAAAGCACATTGGCGACTGTATAAGTCTTACCTGAACCGGTGACGCCTAAGAGGGTTTGGTGAAGCTCACCTGCATCCAACCCTTCAATTAGCCGCCGAATCGCCTCGGGTTGATCGCCCGCCGGTTCAAATTCACTCTGTAGTGATAATTTTTTACTCATTAGATATTTAGAGAAAGATTCAGATTTAGTATAATTACGTAGTTCAATGCCCACATTAAAATTTAGGGCAAAATAATCCAACGGAAAAAAAGATGAGCCTACAACTTTCTGATCGTGTAAACAAAGTAAAACCTTCACCAACTCTTGCTGTTGGTGCTCGTGCCGCAGAAATGCGTGCTGCCGGAAAAGATGTTATCGGCCTCGGTGCAGGCGAACCTGATTTCGACACCCCAGACCACATTAAACAAGCTGCTATAGAAGCAATTGATAACGGCTTTACAAAATACACAGCGGTTGATGGCACACCTGAACTTAAAAAGGCCATTATCAACAAGTTCCATAATGACAATGGATTGACCTATACAGCAGATCAGATTCTAGTCTCATCAGGTGGTAAACAGAGCTTTTTTAATTTAGCACAAGCACTTCTTAATCCAGGTGACGAGGTTATCATCCCCTCACCTTATTGGGTCTCTTACCCAGACATGGTTCTACTCGCCGATGGCCTGCCCGTTATTGTTGAAGCGGATCAGTCTCAAAACTTTAAACTTACCCCAGATCAACTTCGCGGTGCAATTACAGATAAAACCAAGCTATTTGTCATCAACAGTCCATCTAACCCGACTGGCGTTGCTTACACACTAGAGGAGCTAAAAGCACTTGGAGAGGTATTAAAAGACTACCCCAATGTTATTATCGCCACCGATGACATGTATGAGCATATCGTCTGGGAAGGCATTAAGTTCTGCAATATCTTAAATGCCTGCCCAGAACTTTATGACAGAACGCTTGTTCTAAATGGCGTTTCAAAAGCCTACTCTATGACCGGCTGGAGAATCGGTTATGCTGGGGGGCCAGCAGCCATCATCAAAGCGATGAAAAAGATTCAATCTCAGAGCACATCTAACCCAGCCTCAATCTCTCAGGTTGCGGCACAAGCTGCGCTAGAAGGTGACCAAAGCTGTATTCAAGAAATGCTCAAAGCATTCAAAGCACGCCATGACTATGTCTTAGGTGAGCTAAATGCAATAGAGGGTATCGAATGCCTGCCTTCAGATGGAACATTCTACCTTTTCCCAAATATAACAGGGCTATACAAGCAGCTTGATGGTATTGAAGATGATGTCGCCATTGCTGAATATTTTATTGAAGGCGCCGGTGTTGCACTTGTCCCTGGATCTGCCTTTGGCTGCCAGGGCCACCTGCGTATTTCCATTGCAACCAGCATGGAAAACCTCGTCGTTGCAATTAGTCGAATAAAAGAGGCACTTTCAGCTTGACCAGTGCCTGAGGCGAACGTATTATACGCGCCTCAATTAGCTATTCCCCTGTAGCTCAGTTGGTAGAGCAGATGACTGTTAATCATCTTGTCAGAGGTTCGAGCCCTCTCGGGGGAGCCATATACAGCAAGGCCTTCAGCGTTTATTCGCTGAAGGCCTTTTTGTTTGGGTTAAACTTTTTCAGCTTCAGAATTAGCGGTCACTAAGCAGAAAGCGAACAACAAAATCAGGCTCGATCGATTTTAGTCTTATCTTGATACAACCGAGGCTTCCATCCCCTCCTTTTCCTTCGAGCCTGCAAGACGATTTAGCTGCTTTTTAACCTTGCCTTTAAAATATAAGTCTCCAAATACCCTAGCATTATTCATCGCTCACCTGATTCCAGATAGCATCTTTCTGCCATACAGCTAACGAATAAATCGCAATAAACCCTTTCCCACGCTTCAGCTTTAGGAGCAAATTTCAGAAAAAACAATAAAGCGAGGTTAAATTGATTTTGAAATCATCCTCTGCGACCAGATCTGCCTCCGCCACGCCGGTCCGAACGCTTTTCTCCTCGCCCTTTCCTTACAACCCTTGAAACCTCCTTTCTATGCCCCTCACCCCGATCACCTTTTTCCTGTTCCATTCCTGCATAGTCAAAAAGGCTTCTGATCTCTTTATCGGTCATTTCGTAGTAACGACCTGTTCTAAGCCCTTTGGGCAGAAAGATCGGCCCATGCCGCACACGTTGCAGACGGCTGACGGTTAACCCCTGAGATTCCCAAAGCCTTCTAACAATCCGGTTCCGCCCTTCCATAATGACCACTTTGTACCAACGATTAGCACCCTCTCCCTCCTCGGGAACAATATCGGTAAACTTCGCCAGACCATCTTCCAGTTCAACCCCTTTTTTGAGGTTCTCCAGTATTTCATCGGTCACCTCGCCTAGAATTCTGACCCCATATTCACGGTCAACCTCTTGAGAGGGATGCATCAGGCGATTTGCCAGTTCGCCATTGGTTGTCATAATCATTAAACCAAGTGTATTGATATCTAACCGGCCTACGGCTATCCAGCGGCCGGCAGCCAGTTTAGGTAGGTGCTTGAAGATTGTTTCTCGCCCTTCTGGATCTTTTCTTGTAACTACCTGCCCTGCCGGTTTGTTGTAGATAATGACACGAGTCGGTGCGAGTAGTTTTCTCGCCAGATTAACTGGGCGACCGCGGACTCTCACCTCATCTTCTGGGAAGATTCGGTCACCTAATCCAACCTCTTTGCCATTAACACGAATCAAACCTTCTCTGATCCAACCCTCAATCTCGCGACGTGAACCAAGCCCAGCATGCGCGAGTAGTTTTTGAACTCTTTCCCCAACCGCCGCCTGCTCTATTTTAGTTGGAGCCTCTCCTTCATTTGTCTCTGGTGTGCTTTTTTGATCTGGTTCATTTGTCTTTTTCATTTTTCTGTCTGTTTTGTCTCTATTGTCTGCAGTTCATCCAAAAGCCTAACTTCGGATAGCGGTGGTAATTGTTCTAGGTTTTTTAAATTAAAGTGGTCAAGAAACTGCTTTGTTGTTGCGTAAAGCGTTGGCCTGCCGGGTACCTCTTTATGTCCAACGGATCGGATCCATTCTCGCTCAAGCAGTGTATGAATGATATTAGAGCTTACGCTTACTCCTCTTATCTCTTCAATTTCACCCCGTGTTGTCGGCTGTTTGTAAGCAATAATAGAAAGCGTCTCTAACAATGCTCGCGAGTATTTTTGTGGCTTTTCTGAAAGAAGCCGAGAAACCCAAGGTGCAGCCTGACTGCGCACTTGGAAGCGGTAGCCACCGGCCACTTCGACCAGCTCGATTGGCCGCGCTTGATAACTCTTTTGAATCTGATTGATAGCATCTCGTAGCTCTCTTTTGTTTGGAAAAGCATCCTCCCCAAGAATCTCCTGCAACTGCTGGAGATTAAGCGGTTTTTTGGCTGCAAACAGCACCGCTTCAACAATATCATTAACTTCCATCTTTTATGCTGTCGGGCTTGTAACCCATAGCTCCGCTAAAGGTTCTGCTTGTGTGATTTCTATCATCCCCTCTTTGCAAAGCTCTAACATTGCAAGCAAAGAGACGACCGCTCCCAGCTTGCCCTCTTCTGGTCTAAAGAAATCAACAAATGCGATAAAATCAGCTTCACTGTCTCTTAATAACGCAAGTACTGCTGTCATCCTCTCTCGAACCGACAACGGTTCCTGCTTGATTTGATGATGCCCCAAACGTTCTACTCGAATTAATACTGACTTAAACGCTAAAAGCAGCTCATTCAGCTCAACAACCGGTTTAGGCTGCTCTACTTCGATCTGGTTCAGACCAACACTCAGTTCAAACAGCTCTCTTTCCAAGCGAGGTAGCTCATCAATCTCAATCGCGGCTTTTTTAAAGCATTCGTACTCTTGAAGGCGGCGAATCAAATCATTACGTGGATCATCTGACTCCTCTTCATTTGTTGATGCGCGAGGCATCAATATACGTGACTTAATCTCTGTCAACATTGCAGCCATCACCAAATACTCTGCAGCCAATTCAATTTTTAGAGAACTCATCATATCTATATAACTAATGTACTGCCGCGTAATATCGGCAACAGGAATATCGAGAATATTAAGATTCTGCCGCTTAATTAAATAGAGTAAAAGGTCGAGAGGCCCTTCAAAAGTTTCGAGAAAAATCTCAAGCGCATCGGGAGGGATATAGAGATCTTCAGGCAGCTCTCTAACCGGTTCACCTTCAACAACGGCGAACCGGTCGGCAGAATCGAGTTGTTCGTTTGACTCTGCCATCGGCTTATCTTATTTGTATGCAAGCCCCATCGCCTGCCTCACCTCTTCCATCGTATCACGCGCACAATCTCTTGCCGCCTCACTACCTTCAGCAATAATGGTACCGACCAGCTCCGGTTGCTCTTCATATTCGCGCGCACGCTCTTGAAGTGGTTTTAACTCACTAAGCACCGCTTCAATAACAGGCTGTTTACAGTCGATACAACCAATGCCGGCGCTCTTACATCCTTCTACAACCCAATTTTGAGTGCTTTCATCCGAGTATATTTCATGAAACTGCCAAACAGGGCAGTTAGCGGGATCGCCTGGATCGGTACGGCGCACGCGTGCTGTATCGGTCGGCATTGTCCGCAGTTTTTTCTCAAGCGCTTCTGGATCATCCCGTAGCGCAATCGTATTGCCATATGATTTAGACATTTTCTGACCATCTAAACCGGGCATTTTTGAAGCCTTAGTCAGTAGTGACTGTGGTTCAGGCAGAATCACGCGACCACTTCCTTCTAGAAACCCGAATAATCTTTCACGATCACCAACCGTTATGTTTTGCTGCGACTCAAGCAGTGCTTGCGCGACACTCAATGCCTCTTGATCACCCTCTTCTTGATATTTTTTCCTAAGACTCTTGTAGAGCTTCGCATTTTTCTTGCCCATCTTTTTGATGGCAGCTTCCGCCTTCTCTTCAAAACCGGCTTCGCGACCATAAATATGGTTAAAACGTCTGGCCACTTCGCGGGTTAATTCGACATGCGCCACCTGATCTTCCCCAACAGGAACAAGCCCCGCCTTATACATCAGGATATCTGCGCTTTGTAACAGCGGATAGCCAAGAAAACCGTATGTTGCAAGATCTTTCTCTTTTAGCTTTTCTTGCTGATCTTTATAGCTAGGAACCCTCTCTAGCCAACCCAAAGGGGTCATCATCGACAATAAAAGATGCAGTTCCGCATGCTCAGGCACTCGAGACTGAACAAAGATTTTTGCCAAACCTTGGTTCACCCCAGCAGCCAACCAATCGATTACCATGTCGTTGACGCTTTTTTCAATAATCGAAGGATCTTCGTAATGGGTTGTTAGGGCATGCCAATCGGCTACAAAGAAAAAGCACTCGTACTCATTTTGCAGCTCAACCCAGTTCTTAAGCACTCCGTGGTAGTGACCAAGGTGCAAACGTCCTGTAGGGCGCATTCCAGATAGAACACGTTGATATTGTGAGGGGACAGATTCCAAGGGTTATTCTCCAAATTTAAATGAATCAAATTCCAGCAAATGAAAAAAGAAGTTTTTGTAGCCAATAGACTGGTGGACCGAGTAATAGACTCAAACCACCAAAATAGATGAGTGCCACCAAGATCATAAAGCCATACGGCTCAAGGCGGTTTAATTTATAGGCAAGTGGCCCAGGTAAAAAACCAGCCAGAACTCTACCACCATCGAGTGGTGGAATGGGTAACAGGTTCAGCATCATCAAGAAAATATTGATCGAGATTCCAGCACTGCCCATATAGATCAAAGGCATACCGATTGCCTCTTGCTCACCGACAAAAAGCGCACCAACTCGAATCACAATTGCCCAGAACACAGCCATTAGCAAGTTTGCAGCCGGCCCAGCTATTGCGACAATTGCCATATCACGCTTTGGGTTACCTAGGTTGCGAGCATTAACCGGCACCGGTTTTGCCCAGCCAAAGACAAAACCACCCATCAACAGTAAAATACCAGGCACCAAAATTGTTCCGACTGGATCGATATGTTTTAGAGGGTTAAGCGTTAAGCGACCCAACATCTGAGCGGTCCGATCACCAAACTGTTTAGCAACCCAACCGTGCGCGACCTCGTGAACCGTAATCGCAAACAGTACAGGTAATACCCAGACTGCAAAAAGTTGCATTGAGGAGAGATTATTCATGGCGAAAGATTATATCGGAAAAGGGCTCTTCAATCGCTAGCTTAGCATTTCAGCAATACCCACACCTTGCCTCACAATCTCTGCATCACCATCAACCATCGATATAATGGTCGTCGGCTCATAAGCGATGTCGCCCGCATCAATAATCAGGTCGACCTCATGCTCAATTCGATCTCGAATCTCGTATGGATCACTCATTGAGGCTTCACCATCGGGCAAAATCAAGGTGGTACTAAATAGTGGCTCGCCTAATTCTTGCAAAAGAGCTTGAGCGACAGGATGATTTGGAATTCTCAGCCCAACACTCTTTCTTTTCGGGTGCATCAGCCGCTTTGGGACCTCTTTGGTCGCTTTTAGCACAAAGGTAAATGGGCCTGGGGTGAGCGATTTAATGAGCCTGAAAGAGTCATTTCCCACTTTTGCAAAGTTAGAGAGCTCTGTCAGATCACTGCAGATCAGGGTGAAGTTATGCTTATCATCAAGACGCCGGATCGCGCGAATCCGATCAAGCGCCCGCTTATCTCCAAGATGGCAGCCTAGTGCATAGGAAGAGTCAGTTGGGAAGACCACTACTCCACCTTTATTGATAATCTCTACCGCCCGACGAATAAGTCGCTGCTGAGGGTTATGTGGATGTATTTCAAAAAATTGTGACATTATCTCTACCGCTGTTCTCTAGCTTCTTGCTGCTCAACTTTTGTTTTCGCAACTTTCTCTCTTAAATAAACCGGCTGTGCCAACTCTGCCGAAACAGCTTGCCCTTTTTCAAAGCCGATCGCTGCCAACCGTGCAATTGAACCGGCTCTTGGCAAACAGTCAATAATTGTTTTTTTTACTTGATCTTGCCCAACCCGGCTCAACAAAAGCTCTTGATGGCTACCCCATCCAGAGCCGATTGCTGTACCAACAACCCCTTCCGGAACGGCCACATTTTCTGCACAACAGACCTGTTCCGCAACCATTGGCATCACCAATTCTGATTCGCTAAATTGGTAAACTCCCCAATAAACCTCATCGAGTCGAGCATCAAAAGCAGGGAAGAAGTAATCACCACCAACCTCATCGCGTGCCTGTAGTGCGATTGCTGCAAGCGTAGAGATCGGGACAACCGGTAAATTAGCACCAAAAGCGAGTCCCTGAATCACCCCTGCAGCAATGCGCAAACCGGTAAATGAGCCTGGACCACGACCAAAAGCAAGCGCATCAAGATCACTCAGTGCCAGCTTTGAGTCATCCATAATTGACTCAATCGTCTGCAAAACAAGCTTTCCATGCTGACGCGGTGCCAAGCGGAAATCTTCAATCACTTCACCATCAAGGTAAAGTGCCACTGAGCAGGCTTCACTCGATGTTTCAATTGCGAGCAGTTTCAACTTCTAGCTCCTCATTTTCATTTGTAAAGAATTGTTCTACATCACTGATATCACGAGTTCTCTTCATGTTTGGCAAGCTATCAAGAAATTTTTGCCCGTAAGCTGATTTGAGCAAACGCGGATCACAAAACATAAACACGCCCTGGTCCTCTTCATCACGAATAAGCCGCCCGACGCCTTGTTTAAGTGCAATCGCGGCCTGTGGGACCTGCCAAGACATAAATGGATTTTGCCCCTGCTTTTTAAGTGCATCGAGGCGCGCACTAAGCACCGGATCACCCGGCGAAGCAAAAGGGAGTTTATCAATAATCACGCAAGAGAGTACCGCGCCTCGCATATCCACTCCCTCCCAAAAACTTGAGGTTCCCAGCAAGATTGCATTACCCGCCTCTCTAAATTGATCTAGGAGTGACTGCTTGGGCTGATCCCCCTGTATCAGCAACGGGAAATCTAGTCGTCCAGAAAGAATTTCTGCAGCTTCTCGCAACGCTCGGTGGCTGGTGAAAAGAAAAAATGCCCGTCCTCTGCTTGCCTCTAAAACAGGGATTGCCTCTTCTACAATATGTTTAGTAAACCCTGGGGTCGACGGCATCGGCAGTCCCTTTGGGTGGTAAAAAAGCGACTGATTCGGATAATCAAATGGGCTATCCCACTGTTCAGATCTTACCTTCTCAATCCCGATACTTTTTGCGAAGTGGTCAAATTGCCCAGCTACGGACAAGGTTGCTGAAGTGAAAATCCAGCTTTGATTCGGCAAGTTCAACTGCTCACCAATGGAGCTTGCAACATCGAGAGGTGTTCTCGAAAGCGTAAATGTTTTGCGATAGGTTTCGAACCACCTAATCCACTGCAGGTCATCTGCGTCATTGAGGCTTTTTAATTCAAGACGAAAATCATCACTTCTTTTCCAGCAAGACTCCAATCCTTTGGTGTGTGCGGCAAAAGGTTTCAGCTGTTTTTCGACCTCCTCAACAAAACTGCATAGTTTCTCAAAAGCTTTTTGGAGTGAGGGAACATTACTAATTTCTTGCCAACTGCCACGTCGAGGGTTATCCCCAAAGAGCAATCTAAACGCGGCCACTTCACTTTCTATCTGCTCTGCCAATGTAGGTAGCTGAGCAATACTGCTCGCCTCCCCTCCATATTCCGTTTTAAGGTCCTTCGCCAACTCAAGAAGCTGCCTTGCACTCACCGAATGACCTAAAAACTGTGAAGCCACTTCGGCAACTTGGTGTGCCTCGTCACAAATCACCACCTCGGCTTCTGGCAATAACTCGCCAAACCCACCCTCTTTCAATTTCCAGTCAGCGCACAATAGATGGTGGTTGATCACCAATAGGTCAGCCTCTTGAGCCTTACGGCGCGCCTTAACAAGGTAACAGTCGTCATAGACAGGGCAATCTTGGCCGAGACAGTTATCAACCGTTGAGGTAACTTGTGGCCAAATCGTTGAAGTTTCAGAAACTGAAGTGACATCGCTCACATCACCCGTCATCGTCCTATGTGACCAACGCTCAATTTTATTTAAAGCGACAGCATCTGCACGATTAAAACCCAATGTAGATTCAAGTGCATTCTCCATCCGAAACTGGCAAAGATAGTTACTTCGGCCTTTTAACAGCGCTGCTTTAAAAGGCACTTCTAGAATTTTTCGTATTGAAGGAATATCTTTACTAAACAATTGATCCTGGAGGTTTTTTGTACCCGTTGAAACGATTACCTTTTTACCAGAAATGATTGCCGGCAAAAGATAGGCGTACGTTTTACCTGTACCTGTGCCCGCCTCTGCAATCAGATGTTCGGACAGTTCAATTGATTCCAACACCGCCTCAGCCATTTCCAATTGTGCCGGGCGGAAAGAGTAGCCTTCGATATTTTCTGCTAACAGGCCATCTGGCCCGAGTATTTCAGTAAGATTCTCCATCTAGATTAACGCTCCAGACCATCTTCTTTAGTCCAGCGTAGCTCACCAATAATGCGAAAGCGGGCGACAGAAAGCGCTCCTCTTTTTTTCTGGCTTTGGCTCGGCTTATCAATCACTTCTAGCAGCTCTTCGCGCCCGGCTTCATAAATCTCAAACGGTTCATAGTCTTCATTGAGTAAAACAAGAACAACGCTATCCCACTCTTGATTACTTTTTATTTGCCCGATTCGCTGCCCTTTTTTTGATTCATCAAAAATAGTGCGCGCCTTAATCTGAATCCGTTTTCCCTCTTTGTCTAAAGCATCATATCCCTTTGATCGATCCTCGCAGAGCGTTAATTCAAGCAAATGAGCTGCATCATTCTCTGCTATTTCATTGCTAATTCCCGGCAATGTTTTCCCTGTCGCCTGGCGGTAATCTTTCGCCAGCATCCGCGCCTGTGAAATCAGTTTTTGCATTGAGTAGATGGCCATTAGCTCGATCTCAAATTATTAAGTTATCTAAACTACTTTAATATCTTAGCTTTTTGGCTGGCTAAATTAGCCTCTTTTATCTTGCCTTGCTGCTTGAGTGCACCAGCAATTACCAACCAATTGCTCGACTGCAGCGGCCGATTTGTCCCACTCTTTATCAATGCTAATGATTTTCTTGCTAAGTTCTCTGCCAATACTGGTTTATCTTGCTGCAAACGCAATTTCGCCAAGCGCCCCCATAACAGAGGATCTCTCGGTCGAATACGAACACCCCGCTCCAACGTTGAAATTGCAGAAGAGATACCACCACGTTGCTCAGTCGCCTTGGATTCATTTACGAGCGCCAACACAACAGGATCAATAACAGTTGCCCGTTTTTCTTCATAAACCTCATGATGTGGTGTTACTTTAGCCGCCTGCGAATTTACATTCCCTGCTGGAGCAGATTGCCTATAAACGGAAGGATAATTACCCTCAACTGGGGCCGGTATTTGCTGGTAGGGTGACAAATCGACGCACCCTGACAAAAGAGGTAGCAAAAACAGATAACCCGTTGTTCTATAAATCATTAATTAGCAATATCCATTATTTCAATGCGGCTGGTCCCCTAGCACGCGGCCAAACCAGCTTTTAACTCTATTCCCAGGCGAACTACAGGATGATAACTGACTGGGTTCCGTTCCTTTAATAAAGGGAAATTGTTTTACACCAAAGCAAGACTCATCTGCAAGCAGCCCATTCTCGGAGTCAATCCAAAAATATTCCACCCCCTCTGGCTTTATCAGACCAACAGGCTGGCGGCCAATAGTTCTCATCACTTCAGACCACAACTGCAATGCGCCCGAAGCGCCTGTCAATCGAGTCGGTTTATTATCATCCCGCCCTAACCAAACGACCGATAGATAGTCCCCAGTATATCCAGCAAACCAGCTATCTCGTAGATCATTCGTTGTACCTGTTTTCCCAACCAAGTTCATATCATCGGCTAACCAACGATAAGCAGATCGCCCTGTCCCCTCGCTGACGGCCTCCTGCATAATTGTGTTGGTAATATAACATGCTGCCGGATCAGCTGCCTGTCGAACAGTGAGCGGGTACCGTTGCAGAGATTCTCCCTGACTCGAAAGAACAACCTGTATCGACCTTAGTGGCGTAACGAAACAGTCGCCGGCAAAAGTCTGGTATAACTGCGCCACTTCGAATGGTGATAATGCAGATGCCCCCAAAAGCGCAGAAGGGAATGACTTTAGCGGCCGCCGAACGCCCATTTTCTTAACCATCTCAAGAACATTATCAACCCCGACATCCATACCGAGCCTAACTGAAGCCAAGTTGTAAGAGTGTGCAAGCGCCGTGTGCAGAGGAACCTCTCCGTGCAGCTTCTTATCGTAATTTTTTGGTGACCAAATCGAGCCATCGCTGTTTTTCAAGCTGATAGGTGCATCATCTATCAGTGTATTAACGGTATATTTCTTACTCGCAAGCGCCCTCAAATAAACGACCGGCTTAATTAACGAGCCAACAGGCCGAACAGCATCAAGCGCTCGATTGAAGCCGGCATATTTAACACGCGCCCCACCAACCATTGCGACAACTTCCCCCCCTTCACGCCGAGTCACAATCGCTGCACTTTGAAGTAATCCAGCGGTTAGTTTCTTTGCTTTTTCAAATTGAGGGATACGCCTCTTAACAACCCTTTCTGTCTCTTTCTGAATAGCAGGATCAAGTGTTGTAAAAATCCTCAATCCTTCGCTAGTAAGATCCTCATTTTTATATTCTTGAAGTAGTTGTCGCCTGACTAAATCCATAAATGCTGGAAATAGTCTATCTGGGCTCTGTTTAGAACCCGTTATATCAAGCGGTTTTTTAATGGCTGATTGATACTCTTTTGCTGAAATAGCCCCCTGTTCCTGCATCAACTTAAGAATTCTATTTCGCCTATCTTTCGCCCTTTTAGGGTGCTTAACTGGATTATAGTAAGAAGGGCCTCGAACTAGCGCCACTAGGAGTGTCGACTGATGTAATGAAAGCTTTTCAATTTTCTGGCTAAAGTACTGCTCACTGGCAAGGCCAAAACCGTGTACAGCTCTTCTGCCATCCTGCCCTAGGTAAATCTCATTTAAGTAGGCCTCAAGGATCTCATCTTTCTCATAATGCACTTCTAGAATGAGTGCCATGAGTGCCTCAGTAATCTTCCTGACAAGACTACGCTCAGAAGAGAGGTAAAAATTCTTAACCAACTGCTGAGTTAGCGTGCTCCCACCTTGTACAATTTTTCCTGAACGCAAATTAGCCCATAGCGCCCTCGCAATACCTTTTGGTGAAACGCCTGAATGCTCATAAAAATCACGATCTTCCGTTAGGATAAGTGCCTGTATAAGGCTAGATGGAACTTGATTTAGCTGCAGCAGAACCCTATCTTCTCTCTGCTTTGGGTAGAAGTTACCAATTAATACCGGATCAAGCCGTAACAGTGGAAGTGATTGACCAATTGGCAATTTAATTATTGATGAAATATGCCCGCCAGAAAAGCTGACTCGCACTTTCTGAGCTGTCCGGTACTTATCTCCAAATTGAAAATCCCGAAGATAAAGGTCGATTGATGATCGACGCAACCGGTAGCTAGCTGGCTGTTCTAAAGAGGCTTTTTTCCTATAACGCAACTGCTCAAGCTGAGCAACCAACACTCCCTTTGAAAGCTCAGCTCCTGCATATAGCTCCTGAGAAGCTGCATAGACCTGTGCAGGTAGTGACCACCGCTTTCCTTCAAATTGCCGCTGAACTGTGTAATCCAGATAGCCAACCCAAGTTAGAAGAGAAAACAGGGAAATAATGATCAACCAAAAAACAAATTTCTTTAAAGAATGGGGCTGTTTTTTCGCTCTATTTTTCTTTTTTCGTTTTCGGGATTTTGCCATAAGCAGAAGCAAGCGAGCCTTGCTGGGTCACCACATTTAGTAAAAGAGTGTGTGCAATGAATTCTATCTTAACCTGAACGGCTAAGGATAATGCTATTAACCTGCAAACAGGGGCTTGGTGCCGGGAATCTGGTTAACCATCTCTTTGAGCTGAATTGCGCCACCGTTTAAAAGTTGGCTTGAGGGCTTACCCAACAGATAGCCCTGGACATAGTCGACACCAAACTCTTTAAGGAGGACTGCAGTTTCTATGTTTTCAACGTATTCTGCGATTGTTCTTTTGCCAAGACTTTTCGCAATATCAATCATCGCTTTGACCAGTACTTGATCGGTCTCGTCGTCAACCAGGTTCTGGATAAATTGCCCATCAATTTTCAGGTAATCAACCGGAAAGTTCTTAACATAGTTAAAGGAGCTAAAACCAGCGCCAAAGTCATCCAATGCAAAACGACAGCCTAACGCACGTACCTTAGCAACCAACTCTCTGGTTTTATCAAAATTATTAATCGCTGCTGTTTCGGTTATTTCAAATGTCAGGCGTGAAGCCGAAACCCATGTGGTCTCCAACTTCTGCTTAATAAGCGGCAAGAGCGCCTCATCCTGAAAGGCATAGGTTGATAAATTTACAGCCAAGGAGGTTTTTGAATCTGTTGCTGGGAGATTGGCTAAAAAATCAATCGCATTCTCAACGACCCACATATCTAGGTGATGAATAAGTCCCATCCGTTCTGCAACCGGAATAAATTGGTCCGGGCCAATTAAAGTCTCACCCTCCCCTTTCATTCGCACCAAAACTTCATAATGAGAAACCTCCCCATCTGAGAGCCGGACGATGGGCTGAAAATTCAAAACGAACCGATCCAGACTTAGGGCCTCACGAATAAGCGGAACCCAGTGCACGTCATCTCTCAACTTGTGCGTAGCCGTATCTCTCTTATCAAACAGATGGGTTTTATTACGCCCTTGTGATTTAGCAATATAACAAGCTTGGTGTGCATGCGAAATAATTTCACTAGGTCTACTAATTGAGTCAGACCGCTCCATCATCGCCACCCCAACACTTGCTGAGACATGGTAACTTTTATCTCCTGTTACAAAATGGTATTCATCTAAACGAATACGCAACAATTCTGCTAGAGCGAGAGCCTGCTTCTGATCAACCCCCTCAAGCAGAATACAAAATTCATCTGCTCCGATTCTTGCGACATGTTGACTCTTGTCCAACTCTTTACGGATCTGCTTAACAACAGAAATCAGTAATTTATCACCTGTTTCATGGCCTTCAATATCATTAATAACATTGAAGTTATCAAGATCCAGATAGAGTAATGCACCACAACGATTAAAATTTCTGCAGTGATGAATTGATAGTTCTAATGATTTTTCCAGGCTTCTACGATTGGCAAGCCCAGTTAGTTCATCATGTGAAATCAGATACTTGAGTCTCGCTTCCATCACTTTACGCTCAGAAAGCTCATCAATGAGTGACTCTTCATGTTCACGCCGGATGTCTCTCTCCCTCTTTAGCAAAAGAGAAATATGAACCAGTGAATTAAGATCTGATTTATTAATTGGCTTTGAAATTAGCTCAATTGCATTTTTTTGACATTCGTGTGGAATGATTGGTAGATCAAGGTCTGCTGCGGACTCTGTAGTGATGATAAGAGGAATACGGCTATGTTCATCAAAGCGGCTAATACTTTGGCAAATTTCTTTAACCTGGCAATTAGGTAGCTTATGACTCAATATGATCAGACCTAGCTCATCTAACCGGCTATAAAACTCCCTAAGTTTCGCCAGTAGTTGTGAGCCGTCATTGACCCAAAAAGTCTGCTTATACCCTGAAGCCCCTAAAATTGAAGCGATCTCTTGGTAGCTAGACTCATCACCATCGGCAATAAGTATCGCTTTCCCCTCTATTGAGTGATCATTTCGAATCATAAATGTGCCAAGCTTTTTGTTTTTAGCTCTTTTTAGAGAACTTTATTTATAGTTTTATTAGTATTTTCAGTTACTTTACGATGAGTCTTAATAGACTGTCAAGGATAAACTTTTAATCAGCTGTCTTTATGATATTTATTGTTGCGTAGCAGCAAATTGCTGCATTTATGACGCAACCAGCATTAACTATAGTTGAGTTATATGAAAATTGGATTAAATGGAACATGTTCTATACTGGATTGGTATAAATTCAAACCAAGTTAAAGAGCCAACAAAATTAATGATGCTAACACCCGAAGAGATAATTACAGGAAACACAGAGCTAGCCTCTCCGCCCGATATATACCAGAAAATCACTTCGACATTAGATGACCCAACAAAAGGTGCACTGGATCTAGCTAAGATCATTGATCTTGATGCTGGGCTCGCTACACGCATTTTGAGATTAGTAAATAGCGCCTTTTATAGTTTCTCGGCAAATATCACCTCCATTTCTCATGCTGTATCAATCATTGGTGCCACAGAATTACGAAACCTTGTCTTAACAACCGTTGTGATAGAACGCTTTTCTAATCTTCCTAATGGTCTTGTCTCTATGGATGAGTTCTGGAGCATATCGGTCAAATGTGCCCTTTATTCTCGCTCACTAGGACAACATCACAAGAACTGTGCAAAGATGGATTCACTTTTCATTTGCGGCCTACTACATAGAATTGGCTTGATCATTATTTACAGCAAGCTGCCTGAACTAGCACGATCAGCCATTCTACTTTCTGACGAGCAAGCCATTTCAGAAGCAGAAGCTCAAGAGGAACTGCTTGGCTTCAACTACGCTGATGTAGGGGGCGCTTTAGCTAGACAGTGGCAACTACCAGATGTGATACAGGCTACCCTGAAAAACCATCTTAATCCAAAAACTGATCAACCACATGCTATTGAATCAGGAATTATCTCTCTTTCTCTTAGTCTGAGTGAGTTTGACACCTCTGATCAAGAGGCTCTCTCTCGGTTCTCAGAGCCAGATAATTTGTTGTGGCAGTTGACAGGACTTAAGAGTGAAGTTCTTGATGTGGTCTTACCTGAAGTAGACGAGCTTTTTTCAGAAACTTACCGAATGATCTATCAGGCTTGATAGCAAAGCTCTCCCGCTTCAAACACAACCAACTCATTTTTAGCCATCTGTTGCCAGGTTTCATTATCTGTTAATGGCTTAGTTGCAATGACCGTCACAATATCACCTGGCGTGGTCTCTTCGCGGAAGTTAACCGCTATCTCAGCATCAATTAGTTGTGCTCGGCCAAATGGTGCCTTACGGGTTACCCAGGAGAGTTGATTGCCGCAGTGTGCAAAAAGGAAACGGGCATCGCTCAATAGAAAATTAAAGACACCCAACTCACTCAACTCTCTGCTCAATCTGTGTACAAACCGCCACAATGTCTCTGGCCGCCTAGGCGCTTTAGGGAACTTTATTCTAATTTGATCTAACAACCAGCAAAAAGCCCACTCACTATCTGTCGTTCCAACCGGCTTATAAAATTCGAGTGGCTTTTTCTTAATCCCTTTTAATTGACCATTGTGGGCAAAAGACCAGGTTTTTCCCCATAGTTCGCGATAAAAAGGGTGGGTATTTTCAAGACAGACACGACCCCGATTTGCCTGCCTGATATGACAGATGACCGTTTTACTCTTAATCGAATAAGTCTGAACCAAATCAGCAATTTTTGAATCACTACTAGGCTTGGGGTCGTGAAAAAGCCGAATACCTTTCCCCTCATAAAAGGCCACCCCCCAACCATCACGGTGTGGGCCAGTGCGGCCACCCCGTTGCATCAGTCCGGTAAAACTAAAACAGATATCGGTTGGGACATTCGCACTCATTCCCAGTAGTTCACACATCGTCTTACAGACTAATTCAACTCTTCAATATAAGAGCGGCCAATAGGTGTCTGAACGTAAAGCTTTTTTCCATCAACAATTGCCCAAAAATAGTAATAACCTTTCGCTGAATCTGTTGTCACCTTGCCCTCTTTAATGACCCACTCTTTAACATGCGATCCATCAGCATAGGTGACTTTATAGTCTCCCTCTAACCAAGTCACCCCTAGGCGGGATAATTTGTTCTGTTGTTCTTCAGAACAGCCCGATACACCTAATAGCAGGGCCGAAAATAAGGAGATGAGTAATAACTGTTTCATTCTGTTTCCTTTGAGTAAAAAGCGATGGCCTGAATTATACGATAACAACAGTAATATAAATTATAAAAAAACATTTGTTCTCCATTTGTTCTTCTGTTATCTTTATGCAGAACAAATGGAGAACAGGATCTGTTTTATGAAATATACAACCGAAACACTTACCCGCCGGCAAAAAGAAATCTATGACTTTCTTCGCGACCAGCAAGCACTCCTCTCCACCGCTCCCACACTAGATGAGCTTTGCAATATGCTTGGGGTGCGTTCTCGTGGCTCACTACACAAACACATCCAAGCGCTAACCGACGCAGGGTTGATTGAACCGGCTGAGAAAAAACAGAGAGGCATTCGCCTAACAAACCAAGAAATTGAACAGGAAAATGAACTCCCATTTCTAGGCCGTATCGCCGCAGGGAATCCCATAGAGGCCATTGAGATTCCTGAATCGATAGAAGTCCCACAAATGCTCCGCTCAAACGGCCAGTGCTACGTTCTTCAAATCAGAGGAGACTCAATGATCGATGACGGCATTTTTGACGGTGACTGGGTAGTTATAGAAAAACGAGAACAGGCGCGCAATGGTGAGATTGTTGTGGCCTTGATTGAAGGGCGAGAGGCAACTTTAAAACGGATAGAGCAATGTCCCAGTGAAGTCATCCTATATCCCGCCAATTCCAGCATGAAACCGATGCACTTCAGCCCAACCCAAGTGCAAATACAAGGAGTTGTTGTCGGTCAAATGAGAAGTTATAAATAAAATCGTAAATTCAGGACAAAATCATGAATCATTCAATCCACATGCAAGATCAAGTAAAAAATCGCATTAATATTATTATGCGCGATGAAGAAAACTGGTCACTTGATGACATCGCACAGACCGCTGTTAGTGTTGTGCTAGTAATGGTTTTTTTAACCGTTGGAATTGTTTGGTAACCCGAGGCAATAGAAAACTATTTTTTATTCTGCCAGCGTTTAGCAAGACCAAATGCGAAGATAGCCGAGAAAACAATAGCCGACATCATAATGTTTTCACGAGAGGCGCCAATGACCCATGCTAAGAAAGCACCAATTCCACCGCCGATACTGCTAAAGGTCATTCCTCTCATAAAACGGCAGACAGCGCAGTCACGGTTAATTACTTTTCTAATTTGCATATTTTCCACCTGCACACTTAAAGCGCATCATTCGGATCCTGAATTCAAATACGCTGACAAATAATATCTGTTAATGCATTTATATGTAACTCACTATCATTTAGAGCCGGAATATAACGAAACTGCTTACCACCTGCCTCTATAAAAAGTGACCTGTACTCAACCGCAATCTCATCAAGTGTCTCCAAACAATCTACCGCGAAACCAGGACAAACAACATCAACTGACTCTGTATCTTCAGAAGCAAGCTCCTTGAGTACATCGCTGCAATAAGGCCTTAACCATTCCTCTTTCCCAAAGCGGGATTGAAAAACCATTCTCCACTCAGAATCTTTGAGGTTAAGCCGCGTAACAAGCTGCTCTGTCGTTGCGACACACTGATCATAGTAATGATCGCCCTGCCTCCTACTCCGATCTGGCAAACCGTGGTATGAAAAAAGAAGCACCTCTGAGGAGCCATTTTGCTCCCTAAATGACTTCACTTGATTGCAAAGCGCATCAAGGTAGCCATTATCTAGGTGATAATCACTTATGAAAGAGATTTCCGGAATATGCCGCCAATTCTTAAGTATACGGCCCATTTCATCAAAAACAGTGCCTGTACTGGCTGCAGCATGCTGAGGGTATAAAGGCAGAACAATGATTTTATCTACATCTGCAGATCGCAATCGATCTAATGTTGATTCCAAAGAGGGATTACCATAGCGCATTCCAAGCTCAACAGTTTTGATGGCTGTCTTTTGCGCTAAAAGAGACCTTATTTTATCAGCAACTGAAATAGAACCGGTTAAAAGTGGCGATCCTTTTTCCGTCCAAATGCGCTGATATGCCTCTGCCGATTTCGCAGGCCTCAGCCTCAAAACCGCGCCGTGCAGAATAAGCCACCAAAGTGGTCGTGGAATCTCTACAACACGAGGATCCCACAAAAACTCAGCCAAATAGCTACGTAGCGCCTTTGGCGTAGGTGCGTCTGGCGTACCAAGATTAACAATCAGTACACCTGTCTTTGACTTCCCCAGATTGGTCACCGACCAATAAGCGTTAGAAATTCTGCCCGTGTGCTGCTTTTATCTCGAAAGTGGCCCAGCATAACCGATGTAGACATCACAGAGTTTTGCTTCTCAACACCTCTCATCATCATACAAAGGTGCTTTGCCTCAATGACAACGGCAACACCAACTGCGCCTGTTGCTGCCTGAACCGCATCGGCAATCTGCTTTGTCAGGTTTTCCTGAATTTGTAAGCGGCGTGCATAAAGGTCAACAATCCTCGCAACCTTGGAGAGACCAATAACTTTACCTTGAGGCAAATAACCAACATGGCATTTACCAATAAATGGTAAAAGATGATGCTCACACATTGAGTAAAGTTCAATATCTTTCACAATAACCATATCGTCATTGCTGGTTTCGAATATTGCATTATTCGTCACCTCTTCCAGTGTCATTTCGTAGCCACTGGTTAAAAATTTCATTGCTTTAGCCGCCCGCTTTGGCGTATCCACCAACCCCTCTCTAGAAGGGTCTTCTCCCACATTTACCAACAGCTGCTTGAATAATTTTTCCATGTTTTGATTATTTTAATTGTCGAAAGCGCCATTCTACATAGCGCCTTTGTCATTTGCCAACCAAAGCTAAAGCATTAGCCAACACTTCAATTCCAGCATCTTTTTTATTAGCATGCTCGCTCAAATAACGCCGCCATGCTCTTGCTCCGGGCTCACCATGAAACAGTCCCAACAGATGGCGCGTCATGGAATGGAGTCGAACACCTTTTCTCAGCTGAGATTCTGCGTAAGGTAAAAAGTGCTCAATTACCTCATGCCGGCTCTGTTTTGAAACTATATCGCCATAAAACTGACCATCTATCTCAGAGAGAACCCAAGGATTATGATAAGCCTCTCGGCCAACCATCACACCATCAACCCTCTCAAGCTGTTTAGTTATTTTCGTTAAAGAATCAACCCCACCATTAATGATAATTTCCAACTCAGGAAAATCCTCTTTAATCCGATACACCACCTCATAACAGAGCGGCGGTATTTCTCGATTCTCTTTCGGGGAGAGCCCTTTCAACCACGCTTTCCGCGCATGAATAATGAACGTACGGCAACCCGCTAAAGAGCTATCTTCAACAAACTTTGATAAGGCCTCATATGAATCATTGTCATCCACACCAACACGAGATTTCACCGTTACCGGAATGGAAACAGCCGACTGCATAGAATGAACACAATCAGCCACCAATCCTGGCTCATTCATCAGGCAAGCACCAAAACGACCTTTTTGAACACGGTCACTCGGGCAACCTACATTAAGATTAATTTCGTTGTAACCATAATCTTCTGCAATTTTGGCGCATTCGGCCAAAGCAGCAGGATCACTCCCGCCTAATTGAAGTGCAAGCGGCTGTTCTTCGACATTAAACAAAAGGTGGCGATCACGATCACCGTGCAGAATTGCACCAGTTGTTACCATTTCAGAATAGAGAACCACATGGCGGCTAATCAAGCGAAGAAAGTAGCGGCAGTGCCGATCAGTCAAATCTAACATCGGCGCAACGCATACTGTTCTATCTAGATTTGCGCTTATTTTCAATGGGTTAGCCTGTTTCATTTCTGCTTGTTTTAGTGCGTTTTTGCCTGTTTTCTTCGCTTTAGTCCGCCATTATTGGGCCATAAAAAAATGTCGGACTGTTTTGGAGGGAAAATGGCAACTATTCGTAAGCGAACGCGGAAAAATGGCAGTGTATTTTATCGGGGCCACGCAAACCGTTCTATCTAAACCATCATTCTCTTTCACAAAATGCTTTCTCGTATCAGCTTTTTTTTCAAGGACTCAGAGTGAATTTCAACACCGCGAAAACAGGCAATAATTGATAAATAACATCCACAACTTCTGGTGTGCGACTACGTTTTTATGGAGAGTATTGCTAGATATAAAGAATGAGAAATAAACTTTATAAATTGAAAGATATGGAATGGCGGAGAGGGTGGGATTCGAACCCACGGAGGGGACAAACCCTCAACGGTTTTCAAGACCGCCGCTTTCGGCCACTCAGCCACCTCTCCATTCCAAGCGCAGCAGAATACCCAATTAACCCGCACAAATCCAGCTTTAATAGACAGTTTTTATAAAAATTTTACTTGTTTTTTTAGCAATTACCGATAGGATTGAACTTTCGGCCAACTTCTTACTCGAAGAACCGTTATAGAATTAATTACTTACTCAACTTGAGGTAAAAGATGAACCAGTTTAACCAAGCAATTTCGCAATCGCCAGAGCGCACGCTTGCAACAAATAAAGTTTTAAAAAATACTTACATGCTGCTTTCTATGACGCTTCTATTTAGCGCTATCACTGCTGGCGCCTCAATGGTTTTAGCTCTTCCTCACCCTGGGCTTATCTTAACAATGGTTGGCTATTTTGGGCTCTTGTTCCTAACAAACAAATTTAGCCATAGCTCTCTTGGTATTCTTTTTGTCTTTGCACTAACTGGATTCATGGGCTATACACTAGGCCCTATTCTTAGTGCTTATACAACAATGTTCTCAAATGGAACTGAGTTAATCATGACCGCTCTTGGCGGAACAGGATTAATCTTCCTTGGGCTTTCTGGTTATGTTCTAACTACTCGTAAAGATTTCAGTTTTATCGGTGGTTTTATGATGGTTGGCATTTTGGTTGCCTTTCTAGCTGGCATTGGCGCAATTGTCTTCAGTATCCCAGCATTGTCTCTTGCTGTTTCAGCGATGTTCATTTTGCTTATGTCTGGCATGATCCTTTATCAAACAAGTGCAATTATTCATGGCGGCGAAACAAACTACATCCTTGCAACTGTCTCTCTGTACGTAAGTCTATTTAACCTGTTCACCAGCTTACTTCATATTCTTGGTGTAATGGGTGGTGACGACTGATTCAGCCAATTCAACTAGCAACAAAAAAGCCCCGATTAAGGGGCTTTTTTGTTGCTTCCTAAACTAGCTCTCGATTACCCATATAAGGCTTCAATACATCGGGGATTCGAATCCTCCCCTCTTCCGTTTGGTAGTTTTCCATCACTGCGATAAGCGTACGACCAACCGCCAACCCAGAGCCATTGATTGTGTGGGCAAGCTCTGGCTTGCCGGTTTCAGGATTTCTCCAACGCGCCTTTAAGCGTCGAGCCTGAAAGTTCCCAAAGTGGCTGCATGATGAAATTTCTCTAAACTTCTGCTGCCCTGGCAACCAGACCTCTATATCGTATGTCTTGGTTGCAGAGAAGCCTGTATCACCCGCACAAAGCACAACAACACGGTAAGGAAGCCCCAACTTCTGCAACACCATTTCTGCATTATTTGTTAAAGCCTCATGCGCCTCTTCTGCTTCATCAGGGCGAACAATCTGGACTAGCTCGACTTTTTCAAACTGATGTTGTCGAACCATTCCTCGCACATCTCTACCGTACGAACCGGCTTCGCTTCTAAAACAGGGGGTGTGGGCAACAAACTTCAGCGGAAGTTTAGCTGCATCAATGATTGTGTCCCGAACAATGTTCGTGACCGGAACCTCTGCTGTTGGGATCAGGTAATAGCCAGAATCACCTGAGAGCTTGAAAAGATCTTCTTCAAACTTTGGCAACTGTCCCGTTCCTTTTAAGCTTTCACTATTAACCATAAAAGGAACATACGTTTCGCTATAACCATGCACATCAGAGTGCAGATCAAGCATAAACTGCGTCAATGCTCTTTGTAATCTTGCTAATGGGCCAGAAAGCGTTACAAACCTAGAACCGGTGATTTTTGAGGCAACGTCAAAATCCATCTGTTCAAGCTGTGCGCCTAAATCAATATGGTCTTTTGCTTCAAAGTCGAAAGAGGTAGGCTCACCCCAAGTTCTGACTTCAACGTTATCATCCTCACTTTTTCCTTCTGGAACCGATTCATCAAGAAAGTTAGGTAATCCCATAAAGAGTTCGTTTAATTCTCGCTGAATTCCCTGCAACTCTTCTTCTGCGGCTTTTAGTTGCTCACCTAATGTGCCAACTTCTGCCAAAAGAGGGGCAATATCTTCACCTTTAGCTTTAGCCTGCCCGATTCCCTTGGACCGACTATTTCGCTCAGCTTGCAAAGTTTGCGTTTGAACCTGAACTGTTTTTCTTTGTGCTTCAAGATTGCTGAAGTGAACACGATCAAAATCAACACCTCGCCTTTTTAACTGCTCAACTGCGCCATCAAGATCGTTACGAAAAATAGAAATATCTAACATTAATTTACCGGTTAATAATTATTGAGTTAATGACTATGAGCTGGCCAAGAGACAATATGTTTCAGCTCGAATTTGTTTTTGAGATGCGTTATGACCGTTTTAACTTGTTCAGGTTCGGCGTAAAACTCAACTGTTAGCGGCAGATCAAAAGAGAGGTCTACTAGCGTAGCTGCGTGCATTTTCCCACTATCACCAAACCCAGCAATTCCCCTCGATACGGTAATACCATTTAGCTGCTCATCATCATGCAAAAAACTAACGATCTCCTTCAATAGGTGTTGGCCTTCATGCAGATAGATTCGTGCAAACGTAACCTCTTTTTGACTCATAACTGTCTCCCGGCAATTAATCCAATCCACACGGCAATCAGGCACAAAATAACACTGGCTAAAATGTTACCTCCCGCCTTAAGCAGCTCACCCTCTTCTATCAAGTAAAGTGTTTCAATTGAGAATGTTGAAAAGGTGGTAAATGCGCCTAACAGACCTACCACCACGGCCGCCCGCATTTCTGGACTTAGCGCCAAACGCTCGGACAGCGTTTCAAATAGAAGCCCCATCAAAAAAGAGCCAATCACGTTGACCGCTAACGTGCCAAATGGAAAACCTCGCCCCAGCCACTGATAAACGGCTCCCGACAAAAGAAAGCGGAATACTGCACCCAGCGCACCACCCGCAGCGATTGCAACAATTTGATTCATTTGAGCATTATACCTATAACCAAAATCACCACATAGAAATTACGAAATAGAGTTCAAAGAGCGGAGCTTTACCGCAAAGTCTGCATCGCCTTGTTATCAGGCCTTTCCACAACGCCCCTCTCCGTCACAATTAGGTCGATTAGCTCTGCTGGTGTCACATCAAAAGAGGGATTCCACGCAGAGACTTTGCCGTCATAAATTGGATTTAATAGCTCAGACTGATCACGCTCTTCAATCGGAATCATCTCACCATTGGGGCAATCCCAGTCAACCGTAGACATTGGCGCAACCACCATCACTTTCACACCGTGGTATTTCGCTAAAACAGCTAAGGAGTAAGTTCCTATTTTATTTGCCACATCACCATTCGCAGCAATACGGTCAGCACCAACAATTACCCAGTGAATTTTACCCTGCTTCATCAGCCAACTTGCCGCTGAATCAGTAATTAGTGTTGCACTAATATCGTCTTTGTAAAGCTCCCAAACAGTTAGGCGAGCCCCCTGCATCCAGGGGCGCGTTTCAGAGGCATAAACAGTTTTGATACCCTTTTTTACCGCACTACGAACAACACCCAGTGCAGTTCCATACCCACCGGTTGCTAATGCACCGGCATTACAGTGCGTCATCAAACCTTCTTCACTCTGGAGATAGGCCGCCCCAAACTCTCCCATTGCCTTATTGGCCTGAATATCGTCATTATGAATTTCTAATGCTTTATCCAATAACTGCCGGTAAGGGTTCCCATCTATCTGAGCAATCTCTTCACCCATCACCTCAAGCGCCCAGAAAAGATTAACCGCAGTCGGTCTCGACTCAGATAACAATTTCAGATCTGCCTCAATCGCCTCTTTCCAGTTTTCGGAGGAGCACTCATATTGCTGCCTTGCGGCCAAAACAACCGCATAGGCCGCTGCAATTCCAATCGCTGGCGCACCGCGAACTTGCATTGTGCGAATCGCATCGGCAACCTCTTCTGCTGAATCAAAAAAACCATATTCTTCTCTTTCAGGCAGTTTACGCTGGTCAAGCAGCTTTAATTTACCCTCTACCCATTCAAGTGCTTTGATCTGTTCTGTAGAATCCAAACTATTCTCACCTTCTTATATTTAGAACAATCATGAAAGTCGATACTCTCATTAACTCCCGCTGGATTATACCGGTTGTACCCGACAACCTTGTACTCGAAAACCACTCGTTGATTGTTCATGAAGGAAAAATCATTGACCTCCTGCCTCAAGAGGTAGCCAAATCAAAATACCAAGCAACAAACACTGAAACACTAAGTAATCACGCCCTTATTCCCGGCCTGATAAATGCCCATACTCATGCAGCCATGTCGCTAATGCGAGGCGTTGCTGATGACCTGCCTTTAATGACTTGGCTGAACGAACATATCTGGCCGCTTGAAAGTAAGTGGGTGGGTGAATCTTTTGTCCACGACGGTTCAGAGTTGGCAATTGCTGAAATGATCCGGGGAGGTATTACCTGCTTTAATGACATGTACTTTTTCCCCGAAGTGACCGCAAGAGTGGCGCGCAAAGCGAAGATACGCGCATCTATCGGAATGATTGTGATCGACTTCCCCTCTGCCTGGGCACAAAACAGTGATGAATACCTTTCAAAGGGGCTTTCTTTACATGATGAGTTTAAACACGACCCACTGATCTCACTTATGTTTGCTCCGCATGCTCCCTATACCGTTTCAGATGAGCCGCTCAAAAAACTACAGATGTATGCAGATGAATTACAGCATCCTGTGCATATTCATCTGCATGAAACAGAGCAAGAGATAACAGATAGCCTCCAGCAGAATGGTGTTCGCCCTATAGAGCGGCTTCGTAAGTTGCAAATGGTCGGCCCATCACTCACCGCCGTTCACATGACGCAACTGGATAAAGCCGAAATCGACCTACTCGCAAAATCTGGCTGTAGTGTTGTTCATTGCCCAGAATCAAACATGAAATTGGCGAGTGGTTTCTGCCCTCTCACTGCACTTATCGATTCAGGTGTCAATGTCGCCTTAGGAACCGACGGTGCTGCAAGCAACAATGATCTAGACCTGCTAGGCGAGATGCGTACCGCTGCTCTACTTGGCAAAGCTATTTCAAATGATGCCCGCTCGATTCCGGCGGCTACTGCGTTGAAAATGGCAACACTGAACGGTGCAAAAGCACTCGGAATTGAGGCGATCACAGGCTCATTAGAAATCGGCAAAGTAGCCGATATGACAGCAATCACACTTACTGATCAGATTGAAACAGCACCCGTTTTCGATCCTCTTTCACAAATAGTCTATTCGGCCGGTCGAAATCAGGTAACAGATGTATGGGTAAGCGGCCATCAAGTGTTAAAATCAAAACAATTAACAACTCTGGATAAAGTAACCATTCTAGAGAAAGCGAAAAGCTGGGGCGAGAAACTCCAAAAAAACAGTCAGTGAGGAGAGCAACCAAATGAACACGAACGTTAACAGCGCAGAAATCGACAAGTTTTCAGCACTTGCGGCACGCTGGTGGGACCCTAAAGCAGAATTCAAAACCTTGCATGATCTCAATCCACTGCGCGTTCAATACATGCTGGACAATGCAGAAATCGCCGGCAAAAAAGTATTAGACGTTGGCTGCGGGGGCGGTATATTAAGCGAAGCCCTTGCTAAACAGGGTGCAAAAGTGACCGGCATTGATATGGGGCAAAAGCTGATCGATGTTGCAGAGCTACATAGCTTAGAAAGCGGTGTTGATGTTGAATACAAAAAGATCAGCGTCGAAGAATTTGCAGAGCAAAATCCGGCTAGTTTTGACTGCGTAACCTGCATGGAAATGCTCGAACATGTCCCAGACCCAGCCTCTATCATTAGCGCCTGCGCAAAACTAGTCAAACCAGGTGGAACTATCTTTTTCTCAACACTTAATCGCAACCCAAAGTCCTACCTTTCAGCGATTATCGGTGCAGAATATCTCATGCAGATCCTACCTAAAGGAACACACGATTACGCCAGCTTTATCAAACCTTCTGAGCTCAGTAGCTGGGCAAGAAATGCTGGACTAGAGCTTAAGAGCATGACCGGTATCCAATATAACCCTTTCACGCATAATTTCAGCCTCGGTGATGATGTTGAAATTAACTATATCGCTGTCTTCCAGAATTAATGGCGGCTGATTTCAATATTAATCATCCGATCCGCGCAGTTCTATTCGACCTTGATGGTACCCTGCTAGATACCGCGCCCGATCTAGCAGATGCCCTCAATCATGTTCTTCAACTAGAACAACGCCAAACGCTCTCGTTTGAAGAGATCCGCCCGGCTGTTTCAAATGGTGCCGCTGGATTGATGCAGCTTGGCTTTGGAAGCACCTTGATGGAAGAGAGGTCAGAACAGCTCCGCAAAGAATTAATCTCCTTCTATCAAAACAACCTCTGCAATAAAACAACACTGTTTGATGGCATGAACGTATTGCTCGATACGCTCAAACAGCGAGAAATAGACTGGGGAATCGTCACCAACAAACCCTCTTACCTCACCGATCCGTTGGTGGCAAAACTGGGCCTTAACGAACAGACCGACTGCATAATTAGCGGCGACACAACCCCCCATAGCAAACCTCACCCAGAGCCAATTCTTCACGCCTGCAAGCTGCTTAACTTCACACCAAATGAATGCATTTACATCGGTGATGCACAGCGCGATATCGAAGCAGGAAGCCGCGCAGGCATGAGAACGATTGTCGCTAAATATGGTTATATAGCCGATTTCGATGCCATTGAAAACTGGGGTGCTGATGGCTCCATCGATCACCCCGAATCGCTACTGAACTGGCTCGATGAAAATAGTTGAACTCGACCTGATCAGTGCAATCGCCTACCTGCTCCCAGCTACTATTGTTGGTGCATGGGCTGTTTACCTTTGGCTCAACCCAAAGATCACAAAACTTAAAGAAGACAATAGCCGCCTTACTGTCAATCTTGAACTTGAACTCCGCTATGCAGAAGATCAGCGTCTAACGACTGAAGCAATAAAGGAACAGTCAAAACAGAGTTTTTCGGAGATTTCCCAGCAAACATTGCGAAAAACAAACGAGGATTTTTTGCAACTTGCCCAAGAAAATTTCGATCGACATCATGTCACCGCCGAAGCATCACTCCAACAAAAAGAGCAGGCATTCAATGAGCTGCTTAACCCCATTCGTGACACACTTAAAAAGACAGCAAATGAGCTACACGATATAGAGAAAACCCGCATCGAAGCGCATAGTTCGATCAGTCAACATATTGAGAACATGACGCTCGGCCAACAGCAACTTCAGCTAGAGACACGTCATCTAGTGCAGGCATTAAGACGCCCAGAAGTTCGAGGTCAATGGGGTGAACTAACATTAAAGCGGCTTGTCGAGCTTGCTGGAATGGCAGACCAGTGTGATTTTTATGAGCAAGAGCATCAAAACGGAGAAGGTGGTCCCATCCGCCCAGACATGATTATTCGTCTTGCGGACAACCGTGAAATTATCGTTGATGCTAAAACGCCACTAGATGCCTACCTTACGGCAACCGAATCTGCGGACGAATCAACCCAAAACAGAGAATTAGATCGGCATACACGCCAAGTGCGCGACCGCATACGAGAGCTATCCAGTAAGAACTACTGGGCGCAATTTAAAAACTCACCTGATTTTGTTGTGCTTTTCATCCCTGGTGACCAGTTTCTTAGTGCGGCACTCGAACGAGATGCCAGCCTGCTTGAAGAGGCGCTTCATAAAAAAGTCATTTTAGCGACCCCAACGAGTTTGATCGCACTGCTTAGAACCGTTGCTTACGGCTGGCGCCAATTAGCGCTTGCTGAAAATGCAGAAAATATTCGTAATCTAGGCGAGACATTGTACAAAAGACTCGCAACCTTTACTGAACACCTTTCAAAGCTAGGTGGCTCACTAGATAAAAGTGTCGAATTCTTCAATAAATCCGTTGGATCACTAGAGAGACAGGTTTTACCAAGCGTTCGCCGTTTTGAAGAGATGGGCATTCAAACCGAAAAAGAAATTACAACGCTGGAGCCTGTTGAGAAAATTGCCCGCGAGATCACCAAACCACCAGAATCTAAACCTCAAAAGGAAGCTTAACCAAATGAGTTTTGTACCCAAAAAAGATGAATTAAAAGATAAAGTAATCCTGATTACTGGTGCCAGTGGCGGCCTCGGTAGTTCTGCTGCAAAAGCTTGTGCCTCTCATGGTGCAACAATAATACTACTCGGAAAAACCATTCCAAAACTTGAAAAAACTTATGATGAGATTGTCGCAGCAGGCGGCCCAGAGCCAGCTATTTACCCCATCGACTTTAATGGAGCAACCGAAGAGGACTACCAACAGTTAGCAGAAATAGTCGAAAAGGAGTTTGGTCGCTTAGATGGGCTGCTACACAACGCTGCCGAACTCGGAACACCCGGCCCTGTCGCAAATATAGAAAGCGCTATCTGGGCGAAAACAGTCAATGTAAACCTGCATGCCCCCTTTATTTTGACCCGCGTTCTTTTACCATTAATGCAAAAAACCGACAATGCTTCCATCCTCTTCACAACCGATTCGGTAGCCAGACAAGGAAAAGCCTACTGGGGGAGTTATGGTGTCACAAAGGCGGCGGCTGAAGCGCTCGCTCACACTCTCGCTGAAGAATACGAAACTAGTGGACATATCCGTGTCAACATTTTATCGCCCGGCCCTATTCAGTCTCCGATAAGAAAAAAGGTCTACGCAGGGGAAAATCCAGAAAAACTACCGCCAGCATCCTCTTTAGGAAAACAGTGGTTATACCTTTTCAGTTCAGCGAGTGAAGGCGTCACAAACCAATTTTTTGAAGGTGGCGACTCACTTTAAGCAGCGAACCTTCTCATTTTTACAAACAGTTAATATCCTAGTAAAATTGTCGGATATCTATCAATCTAGAAAATTAACACTATGTCTTCAACAGAAAGTATTGTCCTAAAACGCGAAGTTAACGTCATCAGAATCCCCGACGGGATCCCAGGACTCTTACCTGAAGGTGAAATTGTTGCCTTACACCAATCTCTAGGGGGAACCTACACCGTTACCACCGAAAAAGGCTATATGGTTAGGATTGATGGTGCAGATGCCGATGCGTTAGGCAAAGAGCCACATCGGATTAACGCAATGGAAGGCGGAACAGATAAAGAATCTGTTGAACAGGGCGCATGGGATATGATGCGAACTGTTTTTGATCCAGAGATCCCAGTCAACATTGTTGATTTAGGGCTCATTTACGAATGCACCGTTACACCTATTGCTGAAGAGCAAAATAGCGTTAAAGTCATCATGACTCTAACAGCACCAGGCTGTGGTATGGGGCCGGTTATTCAAGCCGATGTCGAACAGAAAATCCGCAACCTGCCAGGCGTGCAAAGTGTCGATGTCGAAGTGGTTTTTGACCCTCCTTGGTCACAAGGGATGATGTCTGAAGTTGCGAAAGTCGAGCTGGGTTTTATCTAAAACATGTCTAAGTCACTTACTTGGCTGGCACTCAGCATCGCACTCACCTTAATGATTGTTCTGCTCATTTTTAACAATGTAGAACAAGGCCGCGAACTCCCTCTGCTAACAACCCTTTTTATCAGCGAGGTTGGAGCATTTATGTCCCTATTTGGGCTAATTAAAGGGCTGCAAGAGACTAAAGCTAATGGCCCTAATCCCCTTCTTATCGCAGGCATGGCGGCATGCTTACTGTTGGCAGGCAGATTCTTCTGGAACGGCTACCTATACTGGCCAAATATTTAAACAGACGAGAGAAAAGAGAGCGCCTCTGGCATCTTATTCTCGTTCTAACAAAAGTCGTTAGGCTGAAATTTTCAAAGCAACCCTCAGTTTCCGGTAAACATCAAAAGATAGCGCATCCCGTGGAATCATAAGGTTATGATGCTTTCCCTCATCATCTTTAAAGTGCATAAAAAAGCAAAATCTTGTTGATACCGTCGAAGGAAGTAGCTCTACTTTATCTAGCACCCTCCCCTCAAAAAACAATTTCCAGCCTTTTTCATGGCTATAAATCACTTTTTTAATTTGCTTGGCCGATAGCCGCTTATGCTTTTTGATTGTACAAAATAGGCTAACCAAAACGGCAATAACTAACATACAAATAAGCCAGAGAGGAATGCCTGAGGCTATAACCGCTAATGCGGCCAGAACGTGAAGTGTTAACAACAATATCAGGAGCGATACCGAAGGTTTTGGCTCAACTAGGAGGGATTGACTGGATTTTTGAAACAATATCCAGAAGCTCCTGAGAGTCCGGAGCCTCCTGCGATAGCATGTATCGCAGGAGTTTCGGATCTTGAATATCTAATAATTTGTCGAAAGCCTGCTTGTCTGCCTCACTTGACTCGGCATAGCCTTTATCAAGGTAGCGTTCAAACATTACATCTAGCTCTTTTGCACCTCGGCGGCAGCGCCACCGAAGCTTCGACAATTCAGACATATACTTTTACTGACGCTCAACGATTAGCTTTTTGATCTCAGCAATCGCTTTAGCTGGGTTCAACCCTTTTGGACAGGTATCAGTACAGTTCATGATAGTGTGGCAACGGTAGAGCTTGAATGGATCTTCAAGTTCATCAAGTCTCTCACCTGTGTTCTCATCACGGCTGTCGATAATCCAGCGATAAGCTTGCAACAAGATTGCAGGGCCAAGATAACGGTCGCTATTCCACCAGTAGCTTGGGCAGCTTGTTGAACAGCAAGCGCAAAGAATACATTCATAAAGTCCATCGAGCTTCGCACGATCTTCTTTACTTTGTAGTCTCTCACTATCTTGTGGTGCTGCAGTTGTTGTTTCCAACCAAGGCTTGATCGAGGCGTACTGAGCATAAAAGTGAGTCATATCAGGAACCAGATCCTTAACCACAGACATATGTGGTAATGGATAGATTTTGATCGCTCCCTTGATATCACCAATTGCTTTGGTACAAGCCAGTGTATTTTTGCCATTGATATTCATCGCGCAAGAGCCACAAATACCTTCACGGCAAGAGCGCCTAAATGAAAGTGTTGTATCCACCTCATCTTTGATCTTGATGATTGCATCAAGCACCATTGGCCCACATTTATCTAAATCGATGTTATATACATCAACCTTTGGGTTTTCGCCTGTATCAGGCTCCCAGCGATAAACTTCTACACGCTTGAGGTTAGTCGCCCCTTCTGGCGCTGCAAACTCTTTACCCGGTTGGATGACGGAGTTCTTTGGTAATGTAAATTCTGCCATTGTCTCAGTCCTCTCCTAGTAAACGCGCTTTTTAGGTGGAACAACTTCCGCTTCGTCGCTCAGTGTGTACATATGTACTGGACGGTAATCTATAGTCACTTTGTTGTTCTCGTCGTGCCACATAATTGAGTGTTTCATCCATTTATCGTCATCACGATCAGGGAAATCTTCACGCGCATGTCCGCCACGGCTCTCTTCACGGTTCAGAGCACCTTTAATGGTGACAGCTGCTTGGCACAGCAAGTTTTCTAGCTCAAGTGCCTCAACAAGATCTGTATTCCAAACCATTGAGCGGTCTGTAATCGCAACATCTTTAAAAGACTCCTGAATCGCTTCGATCTTCTCGATACCTTGCTGCATCGAGTCGCCCGTTCTGAAAACAGCCGCGTGAGTCTGCATCGCTTTCTGCATATCCAGACGGATTTCAGACGCTTTGCGTGAACCATTGGCGTTACGCATATTATCAAGGCGCGCAACTGCTTTATCACAAGCACCCTCTGCAAGCGGCTTGTGTGGCGTTTCAGGCTTGACTAGCTCAGCAGCACGAATAGCAGCAGAACGGCCAAAGACTACTAGATCAAGCAACGAGTTTGAACCCAACCGGTTAGCACCATGAACAGATACACAGGCCGCTTCACCAATCGCCATCAAACCAGGAACAACGGTATCAGGGTCGCCATCTTTCGATGTAACTACTTCACCTTTGTAATTAGTTGGAATACCGCCCATGTTGTAATGGACAGTTGGTAGAACTGGGATTGGCTCCTTGCTCACATCAACGCCAGCGAAGATCTCAGCACTCTCAGCAATACCTGGGAGTCTTTCGTTGATCACTTCAGGCCCAAGATGCTCAAGATGCAAATGGATATGATCTGCATCATCGCCGACACCACGGCCTTCGTTAATCTCGATAGTCATCGAACGACTCACGACATCACGAGAAGCCAAATCTTTAGCACTCGGTGCATAACGCTCCATGAAGCGCTCGCCTTTAGAGTTGGTTAGGTATCCGCCTTCACCACGCACCCCTTCCGTAATCAGGCAACCTGCGCCATAAATACCGGTTGGGTGGAACTGTACAAACTCCATATCCTGCAAAGGCAAGCCAGCACGTAGAACCATCGCGCCACCATCACCTGTACAGGTATGTGCAGAGGTACAAGAGAAGTAAGAGCGCCCGTATCCACCTGTAGCGATAACCGTTTGGTGCCCACGGAAAAGATGCAACGTTCCATCATCCAACTTCCATGCTAGAACACCTTTACATTCGCCATCTTCCATAATCAGGTCGAGTGCGATGTACTCAATAAAGAATTCAGCATCGTGTTTTAACGCTTGCTGATAAAGTGTATGAAGAATCGCATGACCCGTACGATCAGCCGCAGCGCAAGTACGTTGTGCAGTACCTTCACCATAACGAACAGTCATTCCACCAAACGGACGCTGGTAGATTTTGCCATCTTCTGTACGTGAGAAAGGAACACCATAATGCTCTAATTCGATAATGGCCGGAATCGCTTCACGACACATATATTCGATCGCATCTTGATCACCTAACCAATCAGAACCTTTGACCGTATCGTACATGTGATACTGCCAGCTATCTTCGCCCATGTTACCAAGTGCAGCACTGATTCCGCCTTGAGCGGCAACAGTATGACTACGTGTTGGAAAAACTTTAGTTAGGCAAGCTGTTTTCAGCCCTTTTTCTGCCATTCCAAATGTGGCACGAAGACCCGCTCCACCTGCACCTACAACAATAACATCATAGGTATGTTCAATAATTTCGTAATCCTTGCTCATGAATCATTATCCTCCGACAGCAAGCTTTAAAACAGCAACAACAGAGCCAATAGCGAGTAACGCCATTGCTAATTGTGTACCAACAACCATGGTTACTTTTGCACACTCTTTATGAATGTAATCTTCGTAAACAATCTGCATTCCGAGTGCCGCATGATAAAAAGTGGCAATAAGGAAAGAGATTGCTAACGTTGCATTCCACGTTGATGAAAACCAAGCTAGAACATTTTCATAGCTCGCTTCAGGAATCAGTGCGATCGAAAATGCCAACCAAATTGTGAGTGGAACCAATGCAACGGCTGTTACACGTTGTGCCCACCAATGGTGAGATCCTTGTTTCGCAGAACCCAGTCCCTGAGCTTTAGCGAGTGGTGTTTGTAGACTCATTTATTATCTCCAGTAACTTAGGCAAGTGCCCAAAGAAAAAAGGTCAAAACAGAAGCAATACCAACCTCAATCATTGCATACTGATCCATAGTCTCTTTTTCAAAAGAGCTACCCGCATCCCATAAAAGGTGACGAACACCGTGGCACAGATGAAAAAATAGCGCGAAAGTCCAACCGATAAGAATGAGCATTCCAAATCCTGAACTCATGAAACTCTGGACAGAAGCAAAGCTTTCAGCGCCCGCTGCTGCAGACATCAGCCAACAGACCAGAAGTAGCGTCCCAAGCGTTAAAAAAACACCTGTTGCTCTATGAGTGATAGATATCAACCCTGTTAAAGGTAACCGATACACCTGCAAATGAGGTGAGAGCGGACGATTAGTCGATGCCATTAAGTTCTCCTAAATCTATATAGTTAAGGTAAAGCAGGATTTAAAATAAAAATTTGGTACTTAAAAATCTGTGCAGCGCCCCTTTTGCTCCCAGTCTCCGTAGCGAGTTGGCTCCGGCCCTTTATAACCCCCAATTTCAACTGCCTTTGGCTGGCTGGAGACAGCCTCCTCATTATCAGCTGAGCTAGAATCAGTTTCCTGAGATGACTTTGGCTCTTTTTTATCGTTCATAAACTGACCTACAGAGTAGTTGCTGCAACGCGGTATCGTAACGATAAGCCCCCTAAAAATCAAGGCGACTTAAGTAGCAACTTAGTATTTTGACTGCACTTAATCACGTATAATTTCAGAGCAAACAACTAAAGAATAGCTATGACAGAAATCAAAACAGAAGAGACCCCAGATAATCTAGCACCACTAAGACACCTAGGCTTAATCCGCGTCTCAGGGCCGGAGGCAGAATCTTTTCTACAGGGGCAACTGACCTGTAATGTTAAGTCGTTATCAGAAGAGCTAAGCCTTCCTGCTGCCTACTGTTCCCCAAAAGGGCGGGCTATCGCCTCATTTCAGGTCATCAAAGAGAACAATAAGACATTTCTACTTATCCTTGCCAAAGATTTGACAGAAAAGGTCACTAAACGCCTCAAAATGTTTGTTATGCGCGCTCAAGTAGAAATTGACGACCTAACATCAGCCTGTTTTATTGGTGGCCTGACTATTAAATCTGATAGCCAGCTAGCCCGTGACCTTAATCTTAACTTTCCAACCGAAGCCAATAACGTTGTTATAAATAGTTCAGAGATCAAGCTTAAACTACCAGGCAAATCCACTCGGTTCATCATTATTCGTAAAAATAGAGGTCCGTCGAATAACGAAGAAAGAGGTGAAGCCGCTATAAGTGAATGGCTGCTCAGTGATATAAACAGCGGGCTCCCTCTTGTAACCGCTGCTGTAAGTGAGGAATATATCCCCCAGATGTTTAACTTGGATCTTCTCAACGGCATTAGCTTTAAAAAAGGCTGCTATACCGGACAAGAAATTATTGCCCGAATGCATTACTTAGGAAAATTGAAACAGCGTACATTTTTAACATCTACCAAATCCAGAATCTTGCCTGAACTAGGGACTCCTGTTTACGATGATAATCAAAAAGTGGGATCAGTCTTAATGGTGGCAAGAGATACAGCTGACAAAACAATGTTAAAACTGCTGATTGTTATGCAACTTAACCACATCAAAGGCAATATACACCTCAAAAACAGACCCAATTCTGCACTTACTTTTGAAGATTTGCCCTATACTTTTGAGCGTGAATAATTACAACCAATGGAGCAGTAGCTAAAACCATGAGTATCGACTCCCCAGAAGCATTCTTAGAACGACTTGAATCTGATATAGCTAGTAATAAAATTGTCTTACCGACCCTTCCTGAAGTTGCCCTCAAAGTAAGAGATGCCGCCTCTCTGGAAAGCACAACAGCTCACCAATTGGCTGATATTGTCGCAACAGATACAGCGCTTTCCGCAAGATTATTACAGATTGCAAATAGCCCTCTCTATCGTGCCCGGCATGAAATAGAAAACATCCAGATTGCAATTACCCGACTAGGTAATCGGGTCATAAGAAGCCTTGTTACAAGCCTTGTTATGCAGCAAATGTATCAGCCCACCTCACAAGCTCTAGACCAGCAGTTCAGGCAAACTTGGGAGCACAGTATTAGTATTGCTGCCATCTGTCGCGCATTATCTTCCATGCGAAAGAATCTCGATCCAGAGCAAGCTATGCTTGCCGGTCTAATTCATCAGATTGGAAAACTCCCTATTCTTACAATGGCAGAAAACATGCCTGAGCTAGCAAACAATGAAGCTAAGCTAAATGAATACCTTGAGACGCTTCACCCTCAGGTTGGGAAAATGATCATGGAGAACTGGGCGTTTCCAGAAGCACTTAAAAAGGTTCCATCTGATTATGTGGATTTTCAGCGCAATCCTGCTCCAGAAGCAGATTATGTTGACGTGGTTATTGTTGCTCATTTACAAAGCTACATCGGTTCAGATCGCCCCGAAGGTAGCCTCGACCTTTCATCTGTACCTGCTTTTGGCAAGCTAGGTTTGGCTCCAGAGGTTGAGGTATTAGAAATTGAAGGCATTTCTGAAGAAATTGAGCATGCCCAAAACATAATGACGCTCTGACAGCAGCCTACTGCTCAAACATCACACACCAAGAGCCTGAGCAGCTTAGCTGCTGCTTCAGCTTCAGCTCTTTTAATATCAAACGCGCAATGGCGCTCGCCACCCGCCAGCACAAACAAGAACCAATTAAAGCGTTTAACTGTTTGACCGAAAATCAAAAAACTTCATTTAGAACGCTGTCTGGTGCTAAATACCAGTCAAATATCATGGCCTCCCGGCACAAAATTCAACAACACAATCCCCAATACGACCAAAACTATCCCGGATACTTTCCAGATGCCTTTCTGCTCCTTCATAAGGATCATGCTAAGAAGCGCAACACCGGCTGTACCTCCACCAGCCCAAATTGGGTAAACGATGCTGACTGGCAGCTGCAGCAGAGCCAAGCTAACAAGGTAAAAAGCTGAAGCAAAACTAACAAGCGCGATAGCTGTCGGTAAAGGCCTGGTAAAACCATCACTATGGCGTAGCGCTAACGCAGCTCCAATTTCAGCAACCACTGCAAAACAGACCCAAAACCATGCGAAGGTCATTTCAATAACACTTTAAAGAAACCCTCAACATCCGGATTTTTTCTCCGATGTCATATTGATAAGAATGACCCCAACTACGATCATCAGAATACCGATTATTTTCATTGTATTAATACTTTCATCAAGCGCGAGAACACCTACTAACGCCACACCTACCGTGCCACTCCCTGCCCAGATGGGATAAGCAATGCTGACTGGAAGATGCCTCATCACCTTACTCACTAAGTACAAAGCCAGCGTGAATACAACAAGTGCAAATGTCGCTGGCATCGGCTCGGTAAACCCTTCACTAAAGCGCAATCCAATGGTTCCTGCTATTTCAAAGCAGATAGCCAATCCTAATAGCGTCCAGGTAGAAGCAGATTCGAGATTTTGTTTGCTGTAAGGAAAATCATTCATGCCCCCCCCCCTCTTTCACAATTAATATAGTCACCCCAAACGAGCCTCTAGCATTTCCAAATCGCCTTTCAGCGCCTTAAGTAAACTAGCGCTATATAGCTGGTAATACACCATTTTTCTATCATGCCGACTACGTAGCCAGCCCTGATCACGCAAAAGTTTTAGTTGATGAGAGGTTGCGGCCACACTGAGCTCTAACACATGCGCCATATCACAAACGCAAAGCTCACCTTCCGCTAGTGCCAACAAAATTCTCAATCGAGTTGTGTTCCCTAGTAATTTATAAAAGCCAGCCAACTCGGGAAGGAGATGCTCTTCTTTAGTCAGACTAGTTCGAGCGGCACTAACCTTATCGCGCTCAAAACACGGAAGCCCACACATGTTCTCGGAAACTTGACTCATTGAGTTCTCACGAAATAACTTTCCATAGACCTGATGTTAAGAATAATTTCCTTTATCGACATAAGAACAAGATAACCAACACCCATCACCAGCCAAGAAATACTTAGCAACCAATAAGTCACAATATAAAGCGCCTCGCCCTCAATTACGGGTCCACCTAAAGAACTCAGATTTGTATCGTAGTATGGCAAATAGACAAATGGAGCAAATGTTAGAACAAGAAAAGCTGTTTTTTTCTCTTTAATAAACCCCGGTAATCTAGTTCTTGCATAAAAATAGCCCCCCCCTCCAAAAAGAAGATAGCCTGGATAACAGATTAATAGAATGGCCGACTGGGCCGGCATTATTTCATTAGCACCATGGGCCATTTGATACCAGGAAGCATCCTGGTGAACAAGAAAACCGGCTGCTAAAAAAACAACGACAACTTGCCCCAGAAACCATGAAGTTAAGATCAGGTGTCGCTTTATGCACACTAAACTAACCTTTTCTTTATCGGGCTTTCGATAACTGGTTAAAACCAACCAAACTGCTAATAAAAAAGATAGCTCAGCGACAAAAAGGCTACTCAGGGAAATACCAAAGAAACTTTTTTCCCTCGCAAAAACTATCAGCTCACCAAGGTTTGAAAAGCTCGGCAACCAAATAATCATGAGCATCGCAAATAAAATAAAGCAAAATAAAATAAAAAATCTATCAATATGCATATCAGTGCCTCACTATAATACAACAGCTTAAACACCAGCCACCTCTTCCAAATTACCCGCCCTTATACGACCAAGTAATCCTTATAAATCAAAGAAGTAACAAACCTGTCTGTTTACATAAAAGAACATACAATGGCGTATATTTATCCTTTTTATTAACCAGTAGCATTCAATCTTGAAAGTCATTTCGATGAATGACATAATGATACACAGGAGCGAGTTGATGTCAAGGCTAGCAGCCACCTCCAAAGAAGTTGGGACTCGCCATAAATAAACCGAACAAGGAACAAATATGAAGATTCTTTTTATTTCGGCAATTCTAACCTTATCCACCGCAAACCAATGCTTTGCTGAAGAGACAATGTTACTCGGTGGAAAAACTTTTTATGGCCATGAGGTAGGCGATGATAGGCCTAAAAAGTGGGTAGAATATTTTGATGTCAATGGTGATGCTTATTATAAAAGTGGCTCCGAACTAATAAAATCTAAATGGTGGCGTAAAGATAATAAACTTTGCGAAAAAGGCACTTCACCCTCGAGTCTACGTTCGTGTGAACTTCTGAGAAGAAATGGTGAAAACATTGAGATTTTAGATGTAGAAACAGGAGAGGTTTTATCCGTGATTGATAAAATTATTGATGGGGATATAGAAAATTTTCAAATAAAATAAATAATTGCGCTTCAAAACCGAATTAAAACCATCCACCACCGGCGTCCTTGCCAGTTCTCACTATTTTTGGTTAGCTCGCGCGATGGCTTTCTTGCGATATATGCAGGTATGAAGAGTTAAGCAGAGAGACCCCCCCCTACTCAGCATAAACCCCCTCAACCGGACTATTTTTGTTCGCAGCCCACTCCAGCATTGAACCATCATAAAGCTTGGTGTTCTTATTTCCCAAAAGCTCATGCATCACAAACCAGTTGCCTGATGCCTGTAATCCGCTATTGCAATAGGTGATTGTTGGTTTTGATTTATCCACACCTAGAGCACTCGCTAAATTCTCGATTGTAGAAAGCGATGTAAAGGCATTGATTCCCCTAGGATCTTCTAGCAGACCTTGAGGGAATGGTTTAGCACCAGAAATATGCCCTGCTTTTTTAACAGACTGTTTCCTAGTCGTCCCTAGATAAAAAGCTTGAGAACGCGCATCTAGAACCTGAACACCTTGCTTCTCCGCATTTAAGACATCTTCCTTGCTAGCTAGCAGTGATGCATCACCATCTGTTGCTGAGAAATCTCCTCTTGATACCCGCTGTGGCTGTTTTTCGTAGCCTCTCCGCTCCCTAAACCACTTAATCGTCCCACCATCCAAAATTGAGATATGTTGGTGCCCATAATACTTCAGACTCCAATATAACCGTGTTGCAAACATAACAGCGCCTTCTGGGTAGGTAATCACAACCGGTTTATCATTACTTACACCACTCGCTCGCATCATCCGCTCAAAAGCCACTTTCCCTATCTGCATTGCAGGGATTTTTTTTCCACCCATCATGCGTGGAGCCCTAATCAGCTTTAGGTCGACAAGGATCGCTGAAGGAATATGGCCTCGCCCTACAAAGCTTTTATTGTTTGCCCGTATATCTAACAGAGTGACATTATTTATATTCTCTGCCAGCCATTCTGTTGAAACCAATGGCCCAGGAAGGTGAGCTGCCCGAAGCAATCCACTAAAGCAGACTAGAATGATTGCCATTAACGAAAAAAAACTAATTTTATTTTGCCTTTTCATTGAACTCTCCTGAAAGTTACTTCCCTATATTAGCACTTGTTAATGCTTGAAAAACAGCTAAAAAAAACCGGCATTTATACCGGCTTCTTTCTATCGCTTAAGCTTCCTGCCGCATATGCGGAAACAAAATAACATCCCGAATGGAAGGTGAATCGGTCAGAAACATTACCAACCTATCAATACCAATGCCTTCTCCAGCTGTAGGCGGCAAACCGTACTCTAAGACACGAATATAATCTGCATCAAAGTGCATCGCCTCATCATCACCGGCCTCTTTTTCTGCCACCTGCCCCTTAAAACGCTCCGCCTGGTCTTCAGAATCATTTAACTCCGAAAAGCCATTGGCAATCTCACGGCCACCGATAAAAAATTCAAAACGATCGGTCACCTCAGGATTCTCATCATTGCGCCGTGCTAATGGTGAAACTTCGGTTGGGTATTCAGTGATAAAGGTTGGTTCATCCAAACGGTGCTCAACGGTCTTCTCGAAAATTTCGATCTGAATTTTACCTAAACCATAACTCTCTTTAATTGGGATAGAAAACAGGCCCGCAACTGCGGCGGCTGCCTCGCGTGTTGCCAGCTGCTCCGCTGTTAAATCCGGGTTAAAATGCAGAATCGATTCCACAACCGTCATGCGCCTGAAAGGCTTAGACAGATCATAGCTTTGCTCTTGATAGATAACCTCTGTCGAACCCAGAACATTTTCAGCCAAACCTCGAAGCATTGCTTCAGTGGTATCCATCAATGATTTGTAATCAACAAATGCTTCGTAGAATTCAAGCATTGTAAATTCGGGGTTATGACGCGTAGAAAGCCCTTCATTTCGGAAACTACGATTAATTTCATAAACTTTTTCAAAACCACCAGCAACTAATCTCTTGAGGTACAGCTCGGGGGCGATACGCAGAAACAGCGGCATATCCAATGCATTATGGTGTGTCGCAAATGGGCGCGCTGTCGCACCACCCGGAATCACATGCATCATCGGGGTCTCAACCTCCATAAACTGCTGCTCATCGAGGAAGTTACGAATATATTTAATCACCTGGCTACGTACTTTAAAGACCTTTCGCGATGACTCGTTCATCACCAAATCAACGTTTCGCTGGCGATAGCGAACTTCCTGATCGGTTAAACCATGAAACTTTTCAGGTAGCGGGCGCAGCGATTTTGTTAGCAGACGAATTGTTTCAATCCTGACAGACAGCTCACCTGTTTTGGTTACAAAAAGTTCGCCTTCGGCACCAATCAGGTCACCAATATCCCAACCTTTAAATTGCTGATAAAGCCCCTCAACAAGTGAGTCACGTTGCAAAAAAAGCTGAATTCGCCCAGACATGTCCTGCAAGTGGGCGAAGCTCGCTTTACCCATCACCCGTTTCGCCATCAAGCGACCCGCCAAGCTAACTTTAATCGCCTTCTCTGCCAGCTCTTCGTTTGTTGCTTCGCCGTACTGCTCCCAAAGCTCTGACGTGAGTGAATCACGACGAAAATCATTAGGAAACGCCTGTCCCTGCTCCTTTAACTCATTAAGCTTTTCTCGTCTGACCGCAATCAGTTTATTTTCATCTTGTTGACTCATAACCCACTCTTTAAACTTGCTTCAATAAATTGATCCAGATCGCCATCAAGAACGGCCTGGGTGTTACCTGTCTCTACATTAGTACGAAGATCTTTAATCCGTGACTGATCAAGCACATAAGAACGAATCTGACTGCCCCAACCAATATCCGACTTTGTCTCTTCTAACGCCTGTTGCTCAGAATTACGTTTTTGCAGTTCCAGCTCATAGAGCTTCGCCTTCAGCATTTTCATCGCCGTATCTTTATTCTTGTGCTGAGAGCGATCATTCTGGCATTGCACAACCGCATTGGTTGGCAAGTGGGTAATGCGTACCGCCGATTCGGTTTTATTGACATGCTGACCACCAGCACCACTGGCGCGATACACATCGATGCGCAGATCAGCTGGATTGATTTCGATATCAATATCATCATCGATTTCTGGAGAGACAAAAACGGCAGAAAAAGAGGTATGGCGACGATTACCCGAATCAAAAGGAGATTTACGAACCAGACGGTGTACGCCAATTTCAGTTCTCAACCAACCGAAAGCATATTCCCCTTCAAAATGAATCGTGGCACTTTTAATTCCCGCCACATCTCCTGCCGAACACTCAATTAACTCGGTCTTGAATCCTTTTCGCTCTCCCCAACGCAGGTACATACGCAACAGCATCTCGGCCCAATCTTGCGCCTCGGTTCCGCCTGAACCCGACTGAATATCGACAAAAGCGCTACAGTGATCCATTTCGCCTGAGAACATACGGCGAAACTCCAAAACCTCGACTCGGGATTCAAACTGCTCAAGATCAGATTTGACCGACTCAACAGTCTCATCATCACTCTCTTCGATCGCCATTTCTAGCAGATCGCCCGCATCCTCGAGCCCTTCTGCTAGTTCGATCAAATTATCAACGACCGCTTCAAGCTGGCCCCGCTCTTTTCCAAGCGCCTGTGCCTCTTCGGGATTGTTCCAAATTTCAGGGCTTTCAAGCTCTCTAAGAACCTCTGTCAGGCGTTCCTGTTTGGTTTCAAAGTCAAAGATACCCCCTAAGCGATTCACACCGACTATTAAGGTCTTTTATCTTATTGGTAATAGGATTGAGTTCTTGCATTTTTTACAAGTTGGAGATATTCAAAACGCGTAATTCTAGCACTGTTAAAGTTCTTTAACACTTCCAATCTTGTGAAGTGCTATTGCATAACACATGAATACAAAATAGGTTTTTAAGGCACAAAAAACCCCGCCGAGGCGGGGTTTTTTGTGCCTTAAAATTAACTGCGTATATTTTAAGCTTTCTTTTTATTACGACCGAACCCAAATCCAGCCAAACCTAAACCCATTAGGGCTAACGTAGCAGGCTCTGGAACACCATTTCCGCCACCTTGCTGGCAACCAGGTGCCGTTGGCGTTACGCTACAATCAACTTGTGTGATTGCACTATAGAGCACACTACCCTGAGAATAATTATAAAAACCAAAAGATCCATCACCAAATGAAGTTAAACTTGCATCAGTTGGGGTAATAGAAAGCTCTAAAACAGAATCAACAGACACTTGAATCAAACTTGACGTAAAAAGGATATCGAAGCTGTACTCAGTATTATCAGCCCAACCTGTTGACCCCAAGTTCGTTCCACGATCAATTTCAGTTACAGCCCCCACATGCTGCCAAAAATCATTTAAGCTTCCCGAAGCACCTAAAACATGGGATATCGCCAACCCATCAACCCCTGGACTCTGGTCGCCCTGCTTCCAATCCACAAGGAAAAAATCAGCTGCCGAAGTCGAACCTGAAGAAGTCAGCGTGCCACTCTGATAACCAAGTGCAAAACCGATAAAGTCATCATCACCCGTAGTTGTAACCTTAATTTTCCCCGAAAGTGCCGTACCTTGTGTACTGGTTACAGTAGGATCAAAGAACACTGTTGGGTTTCCATTTACCGTTTGGAGTACAGAGTCATTTCCAGACTGAACACTCCAGTTAGAACTCCCGCCTTCTGCCGTCCACCCTGATAAATTTACTGCAACCGCGCTTGCTGCCATTGGTGCAGCAAGTACCGCTGCAGCAACTGCTAGTTTTAATCTATTTTTAATGCTCATAACACTCGCTCCACTAAACAAAGTTTATTTTTATTCGCCTCAAAGACAAAGCAAGCAAATATTACACCAAATTGCAAACACACATTTTTTTCACTATTTTTTCAATGGGTTACGACAAAAAAATAATCTTATTAGAAACATCAAAGGAAACCCAAATGAGCTTATGTAAAAAAAACTGACGGTTTTATCCAGCCCCTCCATTCTATACAGAAATAGCTTGTGTTGAGCTCGGGCACTTTAAAGGCAACGCTTTACCAAAAACCGTAACAGATAGATAAGAAAACTAAACCGCCTGTACCTCAATAACCCCATCATTAACACGCACAGGAAAAGTTTCTATATCTTCATACGCCGGGGGCGTCAGCGCTTTACCACTTCTCAGACAAAACTTTGCACCATGAACAGGGCAAGTGATTGCTTCACCTACAACAGGGCCTGTATTAAGTTCAACTTCTGCATGTGAGCACTTGTCTTCAATTGCGAAGTATTCGCCCTCAACATTAAGAAGAATGACTTGAATGCCATCCAGATCAAAAACTTCACGACTGCCCGGCTCAAAACCGCGCACGCTGGTTACTGCTATCCAATCAGACATTCTAATCTCTACTAAAACCAATAAATATTTAACGCAAAATCGCTAAGCCGCATGGACGCAAAGAGAAATTCAGAGTGTTGATAATTTCAGTTCTTTTTGTCTTGTCGTCCTCGCGCCGTTGCGTTCCTTATTTTATCTTTAACGCTCTATTCGGTCGAGACACTAGCCTCTTTGTTCTCGATCGCAGCACTCAGCGTATGCCAAGGTAATGTGGCGCACTTTACCCTTGCTGGATATTCGCGCACACCGGCAAGAACTGCCAACTTGCCAAGTTCTTCAAGATTCTCGACTTCATCTTCACTTGTGGTGATCTTATGCAGTATTTCGAACTGTTCATCAGCCTCTTTTTCTGTCATTCCCTTAACAATTTCGGTCATCAATGAAGCAGAAGCCGTTGAAATTGCGCAGCCAGAACCCTGAAAACTTGCATCTTGAATGATGCCACCTTCAACCTTGAGAAAAAGTGTCATGCGGTCGCCACAAAGCGGGTTAAACCCTTCTACTTTACGGTTCGAATCTTCCATCTCCCGAAAGTTTCTCGGGTTACGGTTGTGGTCAAAAATAACCTCTTGGTAGAGATCGCGTAAATCTTCAAACATTATCCGAACACCTCAATTAGGTTTTCTATACCATCCATCAAAATATCGATCTCTTCAAACGTATTGTACATCGCAAAAGATGCTCTTGCCGTTGCAGGCACTTCAAAAAAGTCCATCACCGGCATCGCGCAATGATGCCCTGCCCGAACTGCAATTCCACAGTGATCAAGCATTGTACCAATATCATGTGGGTGTACTTTATCGAGCACAAAAGAGAGGATCGCCCCTTTATCTTCTGCTGTTCCGATCAGCCGCATCCCCTCAATTTTAAGCGCTTTTTCTGTCGCATAATCAAGCAGTGCCTGTTCGTGCTTGGCAATCGCCTCAATACCAATTTCGCTAACGAAATCGAGCGCAGTTCCAAGTGCTACGGTATCAACAATATTCGGCGTACCTGCCTCAAAGCGATAAGGGATCGAATTGTACTCGCTCTTTTCAAAGGTAACAGTGCGAATCATGTCACCACCACCCTGCCAAGGGGGCATTTTTTCAAGAATTTCTCGTTTTACGTATAACGCACCAATTCCACTCGGCGCATACAGTTTATGGCCTGAAAATGCGTAAAAATCGCAATCGAGTTCCTGAACATCAACCGCCAAATGAGGAATAGCCTGTGCACCATCAAGCATCACAGGAATATTTTTCGCATGCGCTAAATCGATAATCTTTTTAACAGGATTTACCGTTCCAAGTGCGTTAGACATATGTACAACTGATACCAGTTTTGTACGATCTGAAATAAGCGCTTCAAACTGATCAAAGATCAGCTCACCTTTTTCATTGATTGGGGCAACTTTTAATACAGCACCACTCTCTTTGCATAACATCTGCCAAGGAACAATATTTGAGTGATGTTCCATCGCTGTAATCAGGACTTCATCCCCCTCACCGATATTTGCTTTGCCAAATGTTTGCGCAACAAGATTGATTGCTTCGGTTGTACCACGTAGAAAAACAATCTCATCGCTGCTTTCAGCATTGATAAATTGCTGTACCTTTTTCCTGGCATCTTCGTATTTTTTAGTCGCACGCTCGCTCAGTGTATGCACGCCACGATGAACATTTGAGTAATCGTGACTATAAAAATTACTAATCGCATCAATCACCACTTGGGGCTTATGGCATGTGGCTGCGTTATCGAGATAGACTAATTTCTTACCTCGAATCTGTTCCTTTAGAATAGGGAACTGCTTACGAATTGCCTCAACATCATAAGCCTCATCACTTACGATGGGCTGAACATTTGTTGTCATAACCATTCCTTCTCTATCCCTTCTTGGGGAAATTGCTTAAGTAGCTGCTCTTGTACCAGCAGCTTCAAATCGGCCAGCTCTATTTTTTCAACCTGCTCATTCGCAAAGGCAAAGGTGAGCATGTTTTTCGCCCTTTCTGAATCAATACCACGTGATTGCAGGAAGAAAATCGACTCGTCATCAAGTTGGCCAACCGTTACACCATGCGCACATTTGACATCATCCGCATAAATTTCAAGCTGTGGTTTAGCATCAATTTCTGCATTATCAGAGAGCAAAAGGTTGTGGTTATTCATTTCTGAATTGGTTTTCTGCGCACCTTCCTGAACGATTACGCGCCCCTGAAAAACACCCCGTGCCTTATCGCTTAAAATCCCTTTGTACTGCTCACGACTTGTAGCATGCGGTTGTGTATGGCTAATTCGCGTGTGATTATCAACGTGTTGACGACCACCAACTAAGAAAAGCCCATCGAGCGTTACATCTGCTGCCGTTCTTAAACCAGTATGGAGATCATTGCGAACCAGTGCACCACCAAATGAAAAGCTTTGGTGATTAAATATTGAGTGCTTAGCCTGTTTCACATATGTGCCACCAAAATGGTAGGACTTATTAGATTCAGCCTGTAGTTTAGTCATCTTGATTGAACTGTTTTCTCCAGCCAAAACCTCTGTAACAGCCGCATTAAGGTAACAATGCCCCGCTTCACCGACCCAAGTCTCAATCAGCTCTACAGATGCCCCTTCCTCAATTACCAAAAGATTACGAATCGTTGATAACTGAGCCACATCCTGTTTTGTTGAAACAAAGAGAAGCTGTAGTGGCTTACTAAGCGCACTGTTTTTAGGAAGATAAATAAACAATCCATCACTAAAAAAGGCACTGTTAAAGTCTAAAAAACCATGGCTCTCATCATGTAATGCTCTACCCAGTTTCGCCTCTAATAGTTCAGAGTGAGACGCTAGCGCATCCGCCATATTCTTAACAACGGCCCCTTCAGGTAACTGAGGCAGGTCGGAACGTTCTGCAGAAAACTGCCCATCGATAAAAACTAGACTATCTGCTGATTCTAGCCGGTGGCCTCTCAATAACGCCTCATCTACAGTAGAGGTTATATCGGCAACTGAGGTGAACTGCTTGCGCTCTATCGGCCTCACATTGGTGTAACGCCACTCCTCTTCGCGTGGAGAGGGAAAGCCATTTTCAGAAAAGTTTTTAATCGCCTGCTCACGCTGCACTTTCAACCATCCAAGCTCACTGCCCGCTAGATTGCCACGCTGCTTTTCATATTCCGACTGGTAAAAGTCGGTGATCTTTAAGTCCTGATTCATGCTAATGCTCCGTTAAGCCTTCGCAGCTTCTTCAATCCAGCCGTAACCCTCTTTCTCAAGCTCAAGCGCAAGTTCTGGCCCGCCTGATTTAACAATCTTGCCATCCGCAAGAACATGAATAAAATCGGGTTTAATGTAATCAAGTAGACGTTGATAGTGCGTAATCAAAACAAAAGAGCGCTCAGGCGAACGGAGCGAATTAATCCCTTCTGAAACGATCTTAAGCGCATCGATATCCAGACCAGAATCGACCTCATCAAGAATACAAAGCTTCGGTTCCAGAACCGCCATTTGAAGAATTTCGTTACGTTTTTTCTCTCCACCTGAAAAGCCTTCATTCACTGAGCGATAAAGAAACTTCTCATCCATCTTCAGCATTTTAGTTTTAGATTTAACGTATGTAAGAAAGTCCATTGCATCTAACGCATCCAAACCACGCGCCTGTCTAGCCGCATTAAGTGCTGCTTTCAGCAGATAGATGTTACTTACACCTGGGATTTCAACAGGATATTGGAAAGCTAAAAAGAGCCCCTCTTGCGCACGAACCTCGGGTGCCATTTCAAGCAAATCTTTAGCATTAAAAAGCACCTCTCCTTCAGGTGTTTCATAACCGTCTCGTCCAGCCAAAACATTTGAGAGAGTGCTTTTACCCGAGCCATTTGGCCCCATAATGGCGTGCACTTCACCCGGTTTAATATAAAGACTAATGCCTTTAATGATCTCTTTATCGTCTACAGAGGCATGAAGATTTTCAACTTTTAACATGATGCTATTTTCCTGATGTTTAACTTTACAACCAAGCTTTAATTACTTGATAAATATATTTATTAACCAACACTTCCTTCGAGACTAATACCTAAAAGTGCCTGCGCTTCAACCGCAAACTCCATCGGTAGCTCCTTGAAAACCTCCTTACAAAAACCGTTTACAATCATCGAAACAGCATCATCGGCAGAGAGCCCTCGCTGCAAACAAAAGAAGAGTTGGTCTTCACTAATTTTTGAGGTCGAGGCCTCATGCTCAATCTGCGCAGAAGGCTGTTTAACTTCCACATAGGGGAAAGTATGCGCACCACATTTATCACCCATAAGAAGTGAATCACACTGAGTGTAGTTGCGGGCATTTTCTGCACTTTTCGCCACCTTCACCAAACCGCGGTAACTACTTTGTGATTTACCAGCAGAGATCCCCTTGGCAATAATTGTGCTTTTGCTGTTTTTACCGATATGAATCATTTTGCTGCCGGTATCGGCCTGTTGATAATTATTGGTAACCGCTACAGAGTAGAATTCACCTACCGAGTTATCACCCAACAGAACACAACTCGGATATTTCCAAGTGATAGCCGAGCCTGTTTCAACCTGCGTCCAGGAGATTTTTGAGTTAGCACCCCGACATTCACCTCGCTTGGTCACAAAGTTGTAGATTCCACCCACACCATTTTCGTCACCGGGATACCAGTTTTGAACGGTTGAGTACTTAATTTCCGCCCCTTCCATCGCGACCAATTCAACAACCGCTGCATGCAGCTGATTTTCATCACGCATAGGCGCTGTACAGCCTTCTAGGTAGCTAACGTAGCTACCTTCATCAGCAATAATCAGTGTTCGCTCAAACTGCCCAGTATTTGAGGCATTAATTCTAAAATAGGTGGAAAGTTCCATTGGGCAACGAACACCCTTTGGAATATAGACAAAAGAGCCATCGGTAAAAACAGCTGAGTTGAGTGCCGCAAAAAAGTTATCCCCTTGCGGCACAACCGTACCTAGATATTTTTTAACCAGCTCTGGGTGATCTCTTAATGCTTCTGAAATTGGGCAGAAAATAACTCCCACTTCAGAGAGTTTGTCCTTAAATGTTGTGGCGACAGAAACACTATCAAAAACCGCATCGACAGCAACACCCGCTAAACGCTCTTGTTCGCCCAAAGGGATGCCTAGCTTCTTATATGTCTCAAGTAGCTGCGGATCAACTTCATCAAGACTTTTAGGCCCATCCTCAAGGCTTTTGGGTGCAGAGTAGTAACTGATCGCCTGATAATCAATTGGCTCAATAGAAAGCTGAGCCCAATCAGGGTTATCCATCGTTAGCCACTGTTTATAGCCATCGAGGCGCCATTCAGTCATAAACTCAGGATCATTTTTTTTAGCCGATAATGCGCGAACAATCTGCTCATCAAGCCCTGGCGGAAAACTATCAGTCTCTAATTCGGTTACAAAACCATCTTTGTATTTCTCACCGATTAACTCATTTATATTTTCAGATGAAGCGGACATCTTATTTAACTCCAATTTTTATCATCATTTTGACCGGATTAACCGGTTCTCACTATCGTAAAGGCTAGATAGCGCAACCTTACTTATCGACGCGGACTGGGGAACAACCATATCAGCAAGCGTCACAGAATCGAGAGCTGTCTGGATCGCATGATTAATGCGCCCCCAGTTCCAACGAATTGAACAATTTGACTCTTGCTCACAATGGCCAGTCTCGGAGCTGCATTCAGTAATCGAAACAGGCCCTTCTATTGCCGAAATAATGCTTGCAACGGTCGTCTTATCTGGTGAAGAGACTAATGAATAGCCTCCTTTTGCTCCTTGAATAGATTGGAGAACCGATGCTTTTGTTAATAATTTTAGTATCTTGCTAACAGTAGGCAGTGCAACACCCGTCTCAGATGATAGCTCCGCTGCTGTAAATAACCGAGACGCATCATGGCTTGCCATGTAGCTCAGTACAACTGTTGCGTAATCGGTCAGCTTGCTGACTCGTATCATTGAGAATAACCACGATTAATTAAGTAGTACTATTCTAGTCCCATTTAATTACCTAGTAAAGTTATCAGTTATTTTAAATTAGGGTGCGAATAAAAAAACCACCTTCTCATAAGCTGAAAAGATGGTTTTCTTGATAAGAGCAAGACTAGGCTGGCCACTCACCTTAAAACTGAAAAATCTAGAACACAATCAGGAAGCCTATGATTAAGCCTGCTTGAATTTAGGCTCTGATAAAAAAATCACGACTGACCGCCTCACCTAGAATGTGGCAATAAAATTTGCAAAATCATCAAACCAAAAATAGGCCCCAATTGTCATACTTAAGATTAAAAAAACGGTAATAAGTGAACCAATTTTTTCCAACATAACAGATAAATCTCCAAATAAACTCATTCATGCCCACTTATAAAAATGGGTGATTAAAAAGCTAAACAGTTCGCCGTTAGTTAAGTTTTTCTAAGTAATTAACAATCAACTGAACCGTCCGATTACCTCTATATTCGTTAATATCAAGCTGGTATGCAACCTTTATTCTCGGAGTTCCAATCCAGCTTTGTGGCTCATCAACAAAAAAAGCAATTGCATCAATCATCGCATTCTCATCCGCTCGCCCAAGAACCAGCTTAAGGTGTTTTTCTCCAACAATTTTGGCCTGAAGAACCTCGAATTCTCCCTGAAAGGTTGGTTCAGGAAATCCCTGCCCCCAAGGGCCAGCGACTGATAATTGTTCAGCCATATCGAGCGTCAGTTCACCGCTGTGAAGCTCCCCATCAGTCTCAACTATCTTTTCAAGCGACCGTCCAGCAAGCTGTTTTTCGACCGTCTCACTAAACAATTTACGAAACCCGGTTAAATCCGCTTTCTTAAGACTCAATCCAGCCGCCATCGCATGCCCACCAAATTTACTGAGCATTTGAGGCTTTTTAGCCGCTATTTCACTCAAAATATCCCTAATGTGAATCCCAGGGATTGAACGGGCTGAACCTTTTATCTCCCCATTATCGGCTTCTGCAAAAGCAATCACGGGCCGATGGTATTTTTCTTTAATTCTTGAGGCAACAATACCGATCACACCTTGATGCCAATCCTCTTCAAAAAGACAAATTGCCGGAGGAACCTGCCCTCCATCTGACTGATTCAGCTTCTGCAAAACAGTCATTGCTTCAGCTTTCATACTATCTTCAATTTCACGACGCGCTTTATTGAGCTCATCAAGCTGAAATGCCATTTTTCTTGCTTTGCTTTCATCTTCTTCAAGCAGACACTCGATACCGATAGACATATCTTCTAAGCGACCGGCAGCATTAAGGCGTGGCCCCACTGCAAATCCTAAATCTGATGCTTTGGCTTGATTTCTACGCCGTTTAGCAATTTCAAGCAGCGCTAACAGTCCCGGACGCGCCCGCCCAGAGCGTATTCTTTGCAGCCCCTGAAAAACCAAGATTCTATTCAGGTGGTCCAATGGAACAACATCCGCAACTGTACCAAGAGCAACAAGATCCAGAAGCTCTGCCAAATTTGGCTCTGTAATTCCATTTTCCTTAAATAGATCACGCTCACGCATTGCGGATCTCAACGCAAGCAACAGATAAAAGGCAACACCAACTCCCGCTAAATTCTTGCTTGGAAAGTTATCGCCTGGCTGATTTGGATTAACGATGGCATCTGCTTCAGGCAAATAGTCACCCGGCAAATGATGATCGGTTACCAATACAGAGCAACCTCTCTTTTTTGCAGCCAAAACCCCTTCAATGCTTGAGATACCATTATCAACGGTGAGAATGAGGTCTGGGTTTTGTTCGCAGGCAACCTCAACAATTTCTGGTGTTAGGCCATACCCATATTCGAATCGATTTGGAACAATATAACTGACGCTCTTAAAACCAAGTGACCTAAGACCTAACAAAATAACACTACAACTTGTTGCGCCATCCGCATCAAAATCGGCCACCACAAGAATTTTCTGCTGTTCTTCTAAGACGGTAAGCAGTAGATCAACAGCAGCCTCCATCCCTTTCATCTCCTTAGGGGAAGGAAGTTGCACGAGTGAATTATTTAAAACCTCTTGCGAATCAACCGAACGAGCAAGGTAAATTCGCCGCAATAGCGGATGAACCCCAGAATCAAAAAAGCCGGTATCTTCCGGTACCGGCCTTATGACAAGCTTTTGCCTATCTTCCATTAGACTTATAAATTACCCAGAATTGCCTCTTTAACTGCGCCCAATTCTGCCTCAATCGCAACTAATTCAAGTGCACATTGCTTGATTGCCGTATCCGGATCTTTCAAACCATTACCTGTTAACGTACAGACGATCCTGCTTCTCTCTGGAATTTTCCCTGATTCAATATCGCGCAACGCACCGGCAAGTGAAGCTGCAGATGCTGGCTCACAAAAAATACCCTCTTTACTAGAAAGTAGCTTTTGACCTGCCAAAATCTCATCATCAGTCAAAGAATCGAACCAACCACCCGATTCCTGTTGAGCATTAATTGCCTGATTCCACGATTGAGGATTACCAATGCGAATAGCTGTTGCAATTGTTTCAGGGTTCTCAACCGGTGCACCTTTCAGAAAAGGTGCCGCACCCGCTGCCTGATATCCACACATAATTGGTCGCTTATCCGCTGTGCCATCCGCCGCATACTCTGAGTAACCCTTCCAGTAGGCAGTAATATTCCCTGCATTACCGACGGGTAGACAATGATAATCAGGCGCACCACCCAGTTCATCAACAATCTCAAATGCTGCCGTTTTTTGCCCGTCGATACGATAGGGATTGATTGAGTTTACAATCGTAACAGGCGCGTGCTCGGCAACCTCTTTAACTAAACGCATTCCATCATCAAAATTACCTTTAATCTGGATAATTTCGGCACCGTACATCATTGTCTGAGCAAGCTTACCTAAAGCAATCTTTCCTTCTGGGATCAATACAAAAGCTTTAATTCCGGCACGTGCAGCGTAAGCTGCTGCTGCCGCCGAAGTATTACCTGTAGAGGCGCAGATAATCGCCTTACTTCCCTCTTCAACTGCCTTTGTAACAGCCATTGTCATGCCGCGATCTTTAAAAGATCCTGTCGGATTAAGGCCTTCATACTTGACATAAATTTCAATATTTTTTCCCGTAAGTGCTGGGATATTCTCAAGCTTGATCAGTGGTGTTGTCCCTTCGGCCAAACTAATAAATCGAGTTGATTCAGAAACAGGTAGACGCGCTTTATAGCGCTCAATCAAACCTAAACCATATTTTGTATTGCTCATAGCTCTCTCATCCCTTAAATAGGGGTTACTTTAATGTTTCTAAACGAATTTTTGTGGCAGAACCTTTTACCGAGTCAAGCGCTTCGATCGATGCGATCGCTGCATTAAGCTCACGCTCAACAACACGCTGAGTCAAAATAATCACCGGAACAACCTGCTTATCTTCAGCCGGCTCTTTCTGCAATAACGCCTCTATACTGATCTCCTGATCCGCTAAAAGCCTTGCAATATCAGCCAAAACGCCTGGCTTATCGTCTACACAAAGGCGCAGGTAGTAAGCTGTGACAACAGCTTCTATCGGCAAAACAGTTGTATCGGTTAATGCATCCGCCTGAAACGCCAAATGAGGGACATGATTCTCAGGGTCACTTGTCAGCATTCGAACCACATCAACAACATCAGCTACAACAGCTGATGCAGTTGGCTCTGCTCCCGCACCGGCACCATAATAAAGAGTCGGCCCAACTGCATCGGCATCGACAAGAACAGCATTCATAACGCCGTCCACATTGGCAATCAGTCGTTTTTCTGGAATTAAGGTTGGGTGAACGCGCAGCTCAACACCTTGTGAAGTTTTGCGGGCAATTCCAAGATGTTTAATTCGATAACCCAGCTCTTCCGCGTAAACAACATCTTCCCTTGCAACATTGCCAATTCCTTCGGTGAAGACTTTTTCAAATTGCAACGGAATACCAAAAGCGATTGAAGCAAGAATCGCCAGTTTATGCGCGGCGTCAATACCCTCTACGTCAAAGGTCGGATCAGCTTCAGCGTAACCACGCGCTTGAGCCTCTTTCAAAACGTCATCAAATGCTCGACCCTTATCGCGCATTTCAGTCAGAATAAAGTTACCTGTCCCATTGATAATACCGGCTAACCAGTTGATTTGGTTTCCAGTAAGACCCTCTCTAATCGCTTTGATAATGGGAATACCACCTGCAACTGCCGCCTCAAAAGCGACCATTACACCCTTTTCATTTGCTTTAGCAAAAATCTCATTGCCATGTAACGCAATCAAAGCTTTATTTGCAGTAACAACATGCTTGCCTTGCTCGATCGCCTTTAAAACCAATTCTAGGGCGAGTGTTGTTCCACCAATCAACTCAACAACAATCTCAACAACTGGATCACAAACAACTTCCATTGGATCTGTCGTTAAACGAATCGTGTCGACATCACAGCCTCTGCTGCGCGTTATGTCTCTTGCTGACGCACAAACAACCTGAATCTCTCGGCCCGCTCGTCTGGCAATTTCATCTGCGTTACGCTGTAGAACATTGGCTGTACCACCACCAACCGTGCCAAGCCCAAGAAGTCCAACTTTTACTGATTCCAAAACCTATCTCCAAAAATACTAATCATCTTCGCGCATCATCGCGCGTATTCCTCTAACCGCTTGGCGTGTTCTGTGCTCGTTTTCAATTAAACCAAAACGGACATGATCATCACCATACTGACCAAAGCCAATTCCGGGGGAGACCGCGACCTTCGCCTCTTTTAACAATTTTTTCGTAAATTCCAACGAGCCTAGATGTCTATATCGTTCAGGAATTCTTGCCCAAACAAACATCGTTGCTTTTGGCTTCTCAACTTCCCATCCAATCGAATTTAGCCCATCACAGAGCACATCCCGGCGATCCCGGTACATATCACAAATTTCTTGCACACATTCCTGAGGCCCTTCCAAAGCAGTAATGGCCGCAATCTGAATGGGTGTAAACATGCCGTAATCCAGATATGATTTGATCCGTGCCAATGCAGCAACTAGCTCACGATTTCCAACCATAAAACCGACTCTCCAGCCCGGCATATTGTAGCTTTTAGAAAGCGAGAAAAATTCGACAGCCACTTCAGTTGCCCGAGGAACCTGCATAATTGAGGGTGCTTTATAGCCATCAAAAACAATATCCGCATAGGCGATATCGTGTACAACCCATATTTTATGTTCGCGTGCTATATCAATAACTTTTTCGAAAAACTCCAACTCCACGCACTCTGTTGTTGGGTTCCCTGGAAAATTCAGAACCAACATCTTCGGCTTCGGCCAAGAGGTGGTAATCGCCTTTTCCAATTCTGCAAAGAAGTCGACATCCGGTGTCATCGGGACATGGCGAATGTCGGCACCGGCAATCACAAAGCCGTAAGGGTGGATAGGATATGCTGGATTAGGTACAAGCACCGCATCACCCGGCCCCACTGTCGCCAAGGCCAAATGCGCAAGGCCCTCTTTTGAACCGATCGTAACAATCGCCTGCGAGTCATGATCTAGCTCGACATCGTATCGCTCTTGATACCAATTACAGATTGCTTTACGAAGCCTCGGAATCCCTCTTGATACCGAGTAACGATGAGTATCTGTACGCTGTGTCGCCTCAACCATTTTGTCGACGATATGTTTTGGGGTTGGTTGATCTGGATTACCCATCCCAAAGTCGACAATATCCTCACCTCTAGCACGAGCCTGTGCCTTCAGGTCATTAACAATATTGAAGACATAAGGGGGTAGTCTTTTAATTCTTTGAAATTCTTCCATTTATTGCTCTGAGTTCTAGTCTCTACAGATAATAAAAAGGCCTTCTTAACTTAAATCTGAGAAACTCAACGCAAGATCAATTGCCTCGACGACCCATTAAGCCCCTAAAGAACCTTATAACTGAGCCATTATATCCGATTACATGAGGTAGATATATTGCGTCGATGAATAAAACAGAGGCAAAAAAAAGAGCCCTAAAAAGGGCTCATTAAATTACTTCTTTGTGGAGGAAACTAGTGAAAAATTGCATCCATGGAGTAACCTTGCTGCTCCATTAAAATACGTAACTGTTTTAAACCATCCATCTGAATTTGGCGAACTCGCTCACGTGTTACACCCAACTCATTCGCTACTTTTTCTAGCGTTGCAATCTCATAACCACGCAATCCATAGCGGCGTGAAATGACTTCACATTGCTTTTCGTTAAGCTGGCCGACCCAATCGACAATATTTCCTTTCATTGCCTCTTCTTGCAATGTCTCAGAAGGTTCATGCCCCCCCTCATCAACAATCGTATCAAGCAAAGAAAGGTCGGTATCTTTTCCACACGCTGCATCAACTGAAGTGGCGCGTTCTTTATTTAATTTCAGCATTTTCACGACGTTTGCAACAGGTCGATCAAGATGTTCTGCAATCTCTTCTGCTGTAGGCTCATGATCTAACTCCTGAGCTAGCTTTCTTGAAGCCTTCAGGTAGACATTCATCTCTTTAACAATGTGAATAGGCAGACGAATCGTCCGTGTCTGATTCATAATTGCACGCTCGATGGTCTGACGAATCCACCAAGTCGCATAGGTTGAGAAACGAAAACCACGCTCGGGCTCAAATTTTTCAACCCCCCTGATAAGACCCAAGTTTCCCTCTTCGATTAAATCAAGCAGTGGCAATCCGCGATTCAGGTATCTTTTTGAAATTTTAACAACCAATCTCAGGTTGCTTTCAATCATTATCTGGCGTGCAGCCTCGTCACCTTCTTGAACTAGGCGACCATACTTTTGCTCTTCTTCCGCTGTCAAAAGTGTTGAACTGGCTAGCTCATTTAGATAGAGCCTTGTCGCATCATGGCCAGCCTCTTCTGCCATACTCTGCTCTTGAACCACCTTCTGACCTCTTCTTGAAGAAACCAGATCGCTATCAGTATGATGCTGATCTACAGCGTAATTCGGTTGATTTTGTTGTTCTTCTTTCTGTATCTCGCTGACTAACATTCCATTCTCCCAATCTTTATTCAGTTCGTTACTTCTTACTTTACTACCGAGGAAGGTAACGCAGCGGGTTGACCGGCTTGCCTTTTCGTCTAATCTCAAAGTGCAATTTTCTTCGCCCATCAACCAATCCTGCTTCAGCCACCTTATCTCCTGCTTTGACAAAAGCACCCTCTTTTGCCAGTAACCGCCTGTTAAAACCGTATGCACTTAGGAAGTCATCATTATGTTTAATAATCAGTAGATTACCGTACCCAATTAATCCACTACCGCTATAAACAACCTTCCCATCTGCCGCCGCCTTGACGATTACACTCTTCCTTGCAGTAATATCAATTCCGTCCCTTCCCTCTTTACTTGAAAACTTTCTTTCAAGTGACCCTCTTAACGGCCATTGCCAACGAACCTTTAGGATTTTTTTTAAGTTTTTTTCAACCTTTTGTTTTTTATTGACTTTTATGTATGTTTTTTTTGTTACCACAGGCCTTTTCTGAGATTGTGAGACGCGCCTCTTTTCAGTTTTTGCATTACTCCCAAATAAGATTTTTTGCCCCGGATAGATTGTATAGGGTGAGCGAATGCCATTTCTTGCGGCTAATTTTTTAAGGTCATACCGTGTTTGCCAGGCAATAGAAAACAGGGTATCCCCTTTTTGTACTCGATAAGAGCGGGTGTGCTGATTTAAATTTTTACTCCTCTGAGTGACCGGTGCACCCACAGGATTAGAGGCACAGCCAGAGATAGCTAACAGAAGAGAAAACAGACTTAACAGCCAAAAAATTCGAACTGGCACGGCGAAATAAAACTGCTCCGTATTTAAACCGATATTTTTTTTACTGTTTAGCAAAAACGAAAACCAATTAGAGCTTATATAAGATGAGTCCAACCGCTAATAAAAGGGTAGTCGCCCAACCAATTCTATTGATGTAAATATGTAGTGTTTTTTCTAACCGTTCCCCGCCCCAAGAGAGCAGCATGGCAACCAGAAAAAAGCGCGCTCCACGCCCTATAGCTGACGCAATCACAAAAGGAACAAAAGCCATTGAAAGCCCGCCCGCTGTTAACGTAAAGACTTTATAGGGAATCGGTGAAAAGCCTGCTATAAAAACCGCCCAAAAACCCCATTCACCAAACCAGTCTCGTGCAGTCAGATATTTCTCCCAATAGTGACTGGTTTCCAGCCAAGGGATAATTGCATCAATAAAGAAGTAACCAATCAAGTATCCCAGTATGCCACCTAAAACTGAGGTGACTGTTGTCAACAGGGCAAAACGAATAGCTTTATCAGGCTGAGACAAAGACATTGGAGCAAGCAGCACGTCCGGTGGTATTGGAAAAAATGATGACTCCGCAAAGCTCAGTCCACCGAGAAACCATTCTGCCTTCTGGTGCCTAGACCATGACAACACTTTGCTATAAAGCTTGTCGAACATTATTGGCCTCGGCCTGATAAGAAAGGAACAAAGGTAACATTTTCAATCAATTCAACCTCAAACTCATTCCCATTTCGCACCACTCTCTGCAAAGACTGCGCTCGGCCACCACCAACAGGAATCAACATGACTGCTCCATCAGCCATCTGCTCTAAAAGTGCATGAGGGATTTCAGCCGGTGCTGCGGCCACTATAATCCCATCATAAGGGCCGTATTCTGGCCAACCCCAACCTCCATCACTGTATTTAAAACTTACATTGCGCATCTTTAGAGCCTGAATCCGCTCTTTTGCCTGCTGCTGAAGAGGGAGGATCCTTTCTACAGAAAAAATACGCGGAACAACTTGTGACAAAATTGCTGTCTGGTAACCTGAACCTGTTCCGATTTCTAACACCTTGTCCGGCACACCAAACTCTATTAACAACTCGGTCATTTTTGCAACAATATAGGGTTGAGAAATGGTCTGTCCATGCCCTATTGGCAGCGCTGTATCTTCATAGGCACGACTCGACAGCGCCTCTTCCACAAAGATATGGCGTGGTGTTGCACGCATCGCCTCCAAAACAATTGGGCTTTTGATCCCTTGCTGCTTTAAACGACTAACCATCCGTTCGCGTGTTCTGCGTGAAGTCATCCCAATACCTTCAAGATCAAACATCACGCTTCATCACCTTTTGGCAGCCAGTCGCTTAACGTGTCAACACAATCGTAGCGTGTTAAATCGATCTGCAAAGGGGTGACTGAAACCCGCTGGTTATTAATTGCGTAGAAATCGGTTCCAGGTCCGGCATCCTGCTCACCACCTGGTGGGCCAACCCAATAAACCTTCCGCCCTCGTGGATCTCTAGCCTCGATAACAGGCTCTGATTTATGCCTTTGTCCAAGCCGCGTTGCCTGATAGCCTTTGAGTTGCCCCAAAGGAATATCTGGGACATTTACATTAAGAATGGTATCTCGAGGCAGTGGGTCATTAAGCAGCTTTTGAAAAAGTGTCACCGCCACATGTGCTGCCGTTTCAAAGTATTGTGGATTCGATGACGCCATTGAGATGGCAACCGCAGGCAAACCAAGAAAACGCCCTTCTGTAGCCGCCGCGACCGTACCAGAATAGAGCACATCATCGCCAAGATTAGCACCATGATTGATGCCTGAAAAAACCATATCAGGCTCGTCTTTTAAAAGCCCAGTAATGGCCAAATGGACACAATCAGTGGGAGTTCCATCCACCTGAATAAATCCATTTTCCATTTGATGCGCTCTTAATGGGCTTTCCAAAGTTAAGGAATTACTCGCCCCACTTTGATTTCGCTCTGGCGCAACGACAGAGATCGTTGCAAATGGCTTCAGGGCTGCGGCGAGACAGATTAGCCCCTTTGCAGTATACCCATCATCATTACTTAGCAGGAGGTGCATTTTAGTTTTATTATTGGCTTCATTAAGGTAAGTGCGTAATCTTACACAAGAAGCCAAATTAAAACAGTTTTTAGCCCGCCGACCTTGTCAAACAAAAAGATAACAAAAGAAGACCAGATACTATTTCGAGAATCTATTGGCATGATTGAAAAAATAGAATCTGATCGCGTCGTACTGGCTTCAGAAAAACCGAAGCCTATAAACAGTCGCACCCCAACCATCAGCCAAGTCGAAACTGATTCTGGTTTTAGCTCTCTAGTACCCGTAATGGGAGAAAAACTCTTTTACGCTCGCCCATCGACGCCCCGCAAAACGATTAATGCACTGCGCAAAGGAAAGATAGAAATTGAGTCAACACTGGATTTACATGGATTAACAAGCAGGCAGGCAGAACAGCTTCTCTCAAAATTTATGCAGCAATCCCTACGTGATGGGCTATTCTCTCTACTTATAGTTCATGGAAAAGGCTTTGGCTCACCGCAGAAACATCCTGTGCTTAAAAACTTGGTAAACAATTGGCTTCGCAACCAGGACTATGTCATCACTTTTTGCTCAGCAGGCCATCATGATGGTGGTACCGGAGCCGTAAGAGTTTTGATTGACCACTAATAATTAGGAGTGCGTGAAATGGGATCCAACAGATGGAATGATGGCGAAATTCACAAACCGACTTATGACTGGTCAATACGGATTTTCAGAAATCTAAGAAAACTGCTCGGCGTTAATATCAAGCTGCACCACAATGCTGGACAGCTTCAAAGTGGTCAAATATTTCTATTTAACCATTTCGCCCGCTTTGAGACCTTTATTCCCCAATACCTTTTTTACGAGGAGAATGGCACTTATTGCAACTCTGTCGCTTCAAGCGAATTTTTTGACGATGACGACCTCTTTGCAAACTATCTTCGTAAAGTAGGCGCCATTTCGCACGACCACGACCAACTATTGCCCCTTTTAGCCAAACAAATTCTATCCGGAAAAAAGGTCATTATTTTTCCGGAAGGTGGAATGGTTAAAGATAAGAAGGTGCTTGATAAAAAGGGGAATTACAGCATCTACTCACGCACTGAAGGTGACTGGCGAAAACAACACACTGGAGCCGCTGTTTTAGCTTTGGGGCTCGATGCTTTCAAAATAGCAGCAATACAAGCCTACAGCTCAAAACAGTTCGCTCAGCTAGAGAAATGGGCTCAATCACTTGAAATGGATTCGGTTGAGACACTCATTACAGCCGCCCGCACCCCCACCCAAATCATCCCATCAAACATCACCTTTTATCCCATTAGAGTAGATGACAACCTGCTCCGTAAAGGTGTTTCCTCAATGACTCAGGGGCTGAGTCGCAGGCATGCCGAAGAGCTCCTTATCGAAGGCAATCTTTTATTTAAAGATACCGATATGGATGTCCGCCTTGGCTCACCCATTACACCCGCTAGCTTCTGGCGCTGGTGGGAAAGGGGATTGTTACTCCGTGCGACGCCTGAAATAAAAAATCTTGATGAGTTATTTACCTCGAAAACAAACGCAAACAGCATCCATCAGCTTGTTTTGAGCACAGGTATCAAGATCAATTCACAGCGAATACGTGATCAATACATGCACGAGATGTATGCCAATATCACAATCAACCTAAGTCATCTAGCTGCAACGATTATTATGCGCCTTCTTGAGCAAGGCACGAATAACGTCTCCAAGCTATTCTTTCACAAGGCCCTCTACCTTTCCGTTAAGAAAATACAGGCCACTCCTGCTCTTTTTGTGCAGCGAAGCCTTCAATATCCAGATGCCTACCGAGAGCTTATCGATGGCTCTTGCAGGCGCCTTGAGCGGTTCATTGGCATGGCCGAATCAACAGGATTAGTTGAGCCGTGCGATGACTGCTACCAGTTTCTTCCCAAACTTTGTGAAGAGCAGAGTTTTGACACTATAAGGACAGAAAACTTAATTGCCGTATATGCCAATGAAGTCGCCCCATTAGACGCTTTGCAAAAGGTCGTTTTACACGCAATGGTTGAAGCCAAAAAGATCGCCGATCATACATTAGCTGAATTTTACTTTGATGATGAGATCACCAGTTGGAAAATGGATAAAATCCGCTTTTCCAAACCAGAGCATGATGAGATAAACCAACTAGAAACGGCTACGGAAGCACCACAACCATTTCTGCTTTTTCCTGAAAAATCGAATGGCGTCGGCATTATACTTATCCATGGTTTTCTATCATCTCCCGCAGAGGTAAAAGGGCTCGCTGAAAAACTAACCGAGCAAGGATATACCGTTATTGCGCCTCGATTGTTGGGCCATGGCACATCACCTTGGGATTTGCGCGACCGGAGCTGGGAAGACTGGTTGAATGACATTTCCCGAGCCCACAAGATTCTGATGGCTTATACAAAAGATTTTTGTATCGTTGGGTTTTCAACAGGTGGAGCGCTGGCGCTTCGATTTGCAGCTGACCAACCCGATGGACTCATCGGCGTCTCGGCCGTCTCCGTTCCAATAAAATTTAAAGACAAAGCAATGATGCTGGTTGCGATGCTGCATGGTTCAAATAAAGTGGTCAGCTGGCTCTCCTCTTTTGAAGGCATTAAACCATTTATTTCTCATGAGTCCGAACATCCTCATATTAATTATGCAAGCATGCCGGTTCGGGGGCTGTATGAACTGAGACGCCTTGTTAACGAATTAGAAGATCGCCTAAAAGATGTTCATTGCCGCGTGCAAATTCTGCAAGGAAATAACGACCCAACCGTTGATCCGCAAAGCGCCTCTATTATTAACACCAAATTAGGCACAGCAAACAAAGCATTCACCATCGTCGAATCCGACCGGCATGGCATTCTTTATGATGATATAGACCACACCCAGAAAAAAATTATCGACTATTTAAACTGGCTGGTTCCAGGTCACTAATCAATAAACAGATCTTCAAATAGCTCTGATTCAGCGCCAATATTGTATGCTGATAGATCAGTTATGCCCTCTTCCGCTAGCACCTCATCATCTATAAAAAAGTTACCACTTGTTTCACGGCTTTTTCGCGTCAAAATGATATGCGCTACATCCGCTAATATCTCAGGTTTACGACAATTCTCTGGCTTTACCAGACCACCAAGCATTGCAATTGCTGCAGTGTTAATCGCCGTTCTCGGCCAGAGTGCATTGACTGCAATACCCTCAGCCTTGAATTCATCAGCAAGCCCTAGCACACACATGCTCATGCCATATTTTGCCATCGTATATGCGGTGTGGTTTTTGAACCACTTCGGCTTCATTGAAAGTGGTGGGGAGAGATTCAGAATATGCGGGTTATCAGACTCCTTGAGATAAGGGATGGCAGCCTGTGAGCAGGCAAAAGTCCCTCGTACATTGACCGAAAACATCAGATCAAAACGCTTCATTGATGTCTGCATCGTTCCAGTTAAACTGATTGCACTCGCGTTATTAACCAAAACATCAATCCCGCCAAAATGGCTAGCTGCCTTTTCCATTGCCGCTGCGATCTGACCCTCATCTCGGATATCAACTTGCAGAGGCAACACTTTTCCACCGGCTGCCTCAATTTCTGTTGCTGCAGTATGAATCGTTCCAGGTAACTTAGGATTTGGTTCAGAAGTTTTGGCTGCAACAACAATATTGGCACCATCTCTAGCCGCTCGAAGCGCAATTGCTAAACCGATCCCTCGGCTCCCACCTGTTATAAATAACGTTTTACCTTTAAGTGTTGCCATTTTGATACGCTCCTTATCATCTCTACCAATACAAAATTGCTTAATTCTTTTGTACACCTATTTACCGAACAAAGCGCAACATAAATTTTCTTTTCTGCAACATAAGCCTTGTTAATGCCTACAAAGTGCGTTATTAGTAACAAAAAAATAATAAGCAAGCAAAAGGGAGAAGCTATGAAGTTATCACATCGTGCAACTATCGGGCTGGCACTTGCATCAAGCCTATCACTATTTTCATCCACCTCACACTCAGCAGCATTTGGTATCGCAGAACAGAGTGCCCTCGGCATAGGTAACGCTTTTGCAGGTGGTGCAGCATCAGCAGAAGATGCCTCAACAGTCTGGTATAACCCGGCTGGAATGACGCGTATTAGAGGTAATCAGGTGGTTTTAGGTATGCACATTATTGCACCTAAATTTGATTTCGATGATGACGGGACCACAAATGCCGCAGGCAGTACAGGCTTTGCAGACACTTCAGAAGATGGCGGACGCTTTGCCTACGTTCCGAATTTCTATTACGTACACTCCCTAAGCGGCGAATTAAAGCTCGGTATAGGTATCAACGCCCCCTTTGGCTTAGCAACCAAATACAGCGATGATTGGGTTGGAAAGTACCAATCAGTCGAGGCAGAAATCGTCACAGTTAATGTAAACCCTGCTATTGCCTGGAAAGCAACATCAGACCTATCATTGGGATTTGGCATAAATATCCAGTACATTGAAGCCACTCTTAATAACCGAATCGATTTCAGCCTATTAGGAGGACCTGATGGGTTTGCACACCTAGAAGCTGATGATATTTCTTATGGCTTTAATCTCGGCGCACTTTACAACATCTCAGAAAAAACACGAGTTGGCTTTTCATACCGTTCTGAAATAAAGCACGATTTAGAAGGTGATGCCGACTTTACCGTCCCAGGACCTGTTGCCGCAATTCCCGTTCTTGGCGCAGGAATTAGCGCCCAACTGGCAGATACACACCTAGATTCCCAGCCTGATATGCCGGCTATGGCGTCATTGAGCATTCATCATCAATGGAGCGATCAGGTCGCTGTTATGGCCGATGCAACTTGGGTTGGCTGGAGCTCCGTCCCTGAATTGGTCATTATGTTTGATAATCCAGCCAAAGCTGACACCATTGAAACACTGCGCTTAAAAGACAACATCCGGCTTTCAATCGGAGCAACATATACAACGGATGGTCCGTGGACGTACCGAACAGGTTTCGCTTTTGACGAAGGTGCTGCAAGAGATGCCTCAACACGTTCTGTACGCTTTCCTGACAACGATCGCTACTGGATAACATTTGGGGCTAGTTATCAATTAGCTGACAACTTATCTATAGATGCAGGGTATGCACATATTTTTGTGCCAGACACCAAAATCAACCGCACACCTGAAGCAACCGCTTTATCAGGAGCAAGTGCCGTTAGAGGTGACTATGAATCTGATGCAGATATCTTAAGCGCTCAAATTCGCTGGGATATCTAACCAAGGTTGAATTTAACTTCATTCAAAAGCCCCTCTATTTGGGGCTTTTTTTATATTCCAGAATAACGGTTATCTGTGCAGCAACAGTTGTTTTTTAAATGAAAATTGCATTAGAGTTAAGACAACACGGAATGAACAACAGGCAAAACAATTGGTCATAGTTTTGCAGACAATAAAGCTGAGTTAAGTGGGAATTCTTTATCTTTATCTTCCACTTTTACGAAACTTATGCCCTGTGGGTATAAAAAGAGAGGAACAAGGAGAGAAGTCATGCTGAAGCCATGGTTGAAGAACTACCCTGAAGGTACACCTGCTGAGACACTAGCGCCCACTCACCCTTCAATTGCTGCACTTTTTGAAAGCACTTGCAAAGCGTATCCAGACAATCCCGCTTTTACCAACATGGGCACTACTCTGACCTATCGTCAGTTGGAAGAAAAAACAGCTGCTTTCGCTAATTTTCTACGCCAAGACCTCGGCCTTCAAAAAGGGGACCGCGTCGCAATTATGATGCCCAACCTTCTCCAAGATCCCGTCGCTATTTTTGGCGTTCTTCGAGCAGGGCTTATCGTTGTCAACACGAACCCTCTTTATACCGCACCCGAGCTCAAGCACCAGCTTAATGACTCTGGTGCATCCGCGATTGTTGTGGTCGAAAATTTTGCGCACGTTCTCGAGAGCATTATTGATGAGGTTAACCTAAAAGCGGTCATCACCACACAAATGGGCGACCTACTGGATTTCCCCAAATCGCTCATCGTTAACCTAGTTGTTAGGCATATTAAAAAGCTTATTCCAGACTGGAATATCCCCAGCGCCACCCCATTTAAAGAGGCACTTAAACGGGGTGCTGCATTCACCTTTGAGCCAACTGACACGACAGTTGATGAAATTGCCTTTTTGCAATATACAGGTGGAACAACAGGTGTTGCAAAAGGGGCGATGCTAACGCACGCTAATCTGCTCGCCAATATGGAACAGTGTTTTCTCTGGATTACACATGGGACGGCAGGCCATGGCATGAAGCCGCTTGAGCTCGGCAAAGAGACCGTAATTACCGCCCTGCCGCTCTATCATATCTTCGCGTTAACCGCTAACTGCCTCACTTTCATGAAACTCGGAGGGCACAATTATCTAATCACCAATCCACGAGATATGCCCGGCTTTGTTAATGAGCTTAAAGAGACCAAATTTACGGCAATCACCGGTGTTAATACACTTTTTAACGGCTTAACCAATACTCCTGGCTTTGATGAGATTGATTTTTCAAATCTAAAGGTAAGTCTTGGAGGCGGAATGGCGGTTCAAGAATCTGTCGCTGCGATCTGGAAAGAGAAAACTGGCTGCACCTTGGTTGAAGCATATGGATTAACTGAAGCCTCACCCGCTGTCTGTATCAACCCACTTTCTCTTGATGCTTTCAACCATAGTATAGGATTACCAATACCTTCTACTGAATGCTCCATCCAAGATGAAAATGGAAACTTGCTACCTATCGATTCTGAAGGAGAACTCTGCATCAAAGGCCCTCAAGTGATGAAGGGGTATTGGCAAAGAGAGGATGAGACTGCAAAAATATTTGACGCTGGTGGTTGGCTCCATACGGGGGACATCGCCAAAATGGATGAGGATGGGTTTTTCTATATCGTCGACCGTCTGAAAGATATGATCCTTGTCTCTGGATTCAACGTCTATCCAAATGAAATTGAATCGGTTATCGCCGCCCATCCTGATGTACTTGAATGTGGCGTAATCGGCGTACCTGACAAAAAATCAGGTGAAGCCGTTCTAGCTGTTATCGTCAAAAAAGAGCCCCACCTCACCGAGCAAGAGGTTAAAGATTGGTGCAGGAAAAGCCTTGTGAGCTATAAAACACCCGACCAAATCTTTTTTGATGATGAGTTACCCAAGACAAATGTAGGGAAGATATTACGCAGAACGTTGCGTGATCAATATGTCGAAAAAATGGAGTCAAAATGATGAAGAACGTCGTTATCGCAGAATATTGCCGCTCACCCTTTACCCTTGCGAGTAAAGGTGAATTGGTTAGCGTGCGCCCAGACGATCTGGTCTCTCAAGTAGTTAAAGGGCTTATGACGCGAACATCTATTGACCCTGCTACTCTCGAGGACTTGATTCTAGGCTGTGCGTTTCCCGAAGGAGAACAAGGTTTCAACATGGCTCGACTTGTCGTCTTTCTCAGCGAACTCCCTCTCTCCGTTAGTGGAACGACGGTTAATCGCTTTTGCGGATCTTCAATGCAGTCAATCCATATGGCTGCCGGCGCAATTCAAATGAATGCAGGAGAAGCCTTCATCTGCGCGGGCATTGAATCCATGAGTAGAGTCCCAATGATGGGCTTTAACCCAATGCCTAATCCTGACCTATATAAATCACTCCCGGCAGCTTTTGCCAATATGGGGGTAACTGCGGAAAATCTGGCTAAACAGTATTCAATTAGCCGAGAGCAGCAGGAGCTTTTCGCACTGGATAGTCAGAAAAAAGCGGCTGCCGCACAACAGGCCGGAAAACTTAGTGATGAGATCATTCCAATTCAAACAGCTCAAGGAGAAACCATTGAACTTGATGGCTGCCTTCGCCCTGAAACCGATGCAGAAAGCCTAGCTGGGCTCAAACCAGCATTTGACGCTGCTGGAACGGTCACCGCAGGGACCTCGTCCCCGCTTACCGATGGTGCTTCGGCAACACTTGTTTGCAGTGAAGAGTATGCGAATAGCAACGGATTAAAGCCGCTTGTGCGAATCAAAAGCATCGCCATTTCAGGTTGTGCACCGGAGATTATGGGAATTGGTCCTGTCCTTTCCACCCAGAAAGCACTTCAACGTGCCGGCTTGAGTATGGCAGATATTGACATCATTGAACTGAACGAAGCCTTCTCTGCACAATCACTCGCCTGTATAGAGGAGCTTCAAATCGATCAAAGCAAAGTCAATTTAGACGGCGGTGCAATTGCCCTCGGCCATCCGCTTGGTGCAACGGGTGCACGCATCACCGGTAAAGCAGCCGCACTTCTAAGACGAGAAGGAAAACAGTTTGCTTTGGCTACACAATGCATCGGGGGAGGACAAGGAATCGCAACTATTCTGGAGGCGATCTAATGGAAATTAAAAAAGTTGCCGTTATCGGTGCAGGTGTTATGGGCGCGGGCATCGCTGCTCATATCGCTAATGCCGGGCTACCCGTCGTTCTACTCGACATTGTTCCAGAGGGGGCCGAAAACAGAAATATTATTGCCGAAGGGGCCGTTGCAAAACTGCTTAAAGCACAACCCGCCGCTTTTATGCACAAACGCAACGCCAAGCGGGTTACAACTGGCAATATTGAAGACCACCTAGAGCTTTTAGCTGATGTTGACTGGATTGTTGAGGCGGTCATTGAGCGGCTAGATATTAAACAGGCTCTCTACAAAAAAATTGATGCGGTTCGCAGACCCGGCTCATTGATCTCTTCGAATACTTCAACCATCCCTCTTGCTCTTCTTACCGAGGGAATGCTGGATAGCTTCAGCGCTGACTTCATGATTACCCATTTTTTCAATCCACCGCGTTATATGCGGCTGCTTGAATTGGCTGGTGGTAAATCAACCCGCCCAGACGCATTAACGGCGATGGCTGACTTTTGCGATCAAAAACTAGGCAAAGGGGTTGTTCAATGCAATGACACACCTGGTTTTATCGGTAACCGTGTCGGTATTTACTGGCTTCAGTGTGCTGTCCTAGAGGCGATGGATAGCGGCTTAACCATTGAAGAGGCCGATGCGGTTGTCGGCAAACCGATGGGGATTCCCGGCACGGGTGTTTTCGGCCTGATTGACCTTGTTGGGCTTGATCTGATGCCGCATATCATGAAGAGCATGAACGAGACGCTCTCTCCTGATGACCCTTTTCGCGCTATCAGTAACATCCCACCCTTAATCGAAAAAATGATCGAAACTGGTTATACCGGTCGTAAAGGCAAAGGAGGCTTTTATCGTCTCAATCGTGAAGGGGGCAAAAAAACAAAGGAATCCATCGATCTCTCAAGTGGTGAATACAGTGCCAGCCACAAACCTTCTCTAGAAAGTGTTCGTGCTGCCAGAAAAGGAGGACTTCGTGCACTGGCAGAATACGATGATAAAACCGGACGCTACGCGTGGCATGTACTGGCTAAAACACTCTCCTATGCAGCTAGCTTGATTCCTGAAATTGCCGATGACATTAAAGCTGTCGATGAGGCAATGAAGCTGGGCTATAACTGGAAATTCGGCCCTTTTGAACTGATCGACAAACTGGGCGTAACATGGTTCTGCGAAAAGCTTGAAGCAGACGGTATGGCTATCCCAGCGTTACTACAAAAAGCAGCTGGCCAGCCGATGTACAAAGTTGACAATGGCCAGCTACAATTTTTCTGCCTCGATGGATGTTATGAGACAGTCGAGCGAGCCGAAGGTG